>Ga0316613_10000311_pt1 | contig 46232 bp, 44 predicted proteins | sample OWC_soil_day10_C_2_FD_207647 | JGI IMG/M metagenome (GOLD analysis project Ga0316613, IMG submission 207647) | Wetland soil microbial communities from Old Woman Creek delta, Ohio, United States - OWC_soil_day10_CT_b | ecosystem: Environmental > Terrestrial > Soil > Wetlands | place: USA: Ohio...
TCCCTGCAGTCACACCGGACAGCCAAGGCGCTGGCAGCGCTGAAGGATCTGGCTGCGCCTTATGCACAAGTGTTGCGGAATGACCTCTGGCAGCGTATTCCCGCAGAACAGCTGGTTCCCGGAGATGTGGTGCAAGTGGGTGAAGGCGAACGCTGTCCAGCCGACGGCATGTTGCTTTCCGCGCACGAACTGGCAGTAGATGAATCGATGCTCACCGGCGAATCGTTGCCAGTCTCAAAGTTTGTCTTACCGACGGCTGTTCCACGCACCCGTGCAGACCTTTGTGCCGGGACGGTGGTCGTACGCGGCCAGGGCATCCTGCGAATCAGTGCCATCGGTGCGCATACCCAGTTGGGCCAGATTGGCGCCAGTCTCTCAGCGCTGGAGGATGCGCCCTCCCCGTTGCAGCAAGAAACCCGGCGTTTCATCCGGGGCTTTACCTTGTTGGGCGGTGCCGTGTGTTTCACGGTATTGCTGCTGATGGGCCTGCTTCGCGGCCAGTGGATAGAAGGATTCTTAGCCGGAATCATGCTGGCAATGAGCCTGTTGCCACAAGAGTTTGCGGTCATTCTCACAGTATTCATGGCCCTGGGTGCACGCCGAATCGCGGTTTATGGCGTGCTGACTCGGCGACTTTCTGCGATCGAGACCCTGGGTGAAACACGGGTACTGTGCGTTGACAAGACAGGAACACTCACCTGCAACCGCATGGCGGTACGCATGCTGGCTGTCGGCGATGCATTGCTTGATGTGGATGAATCGAGCAAATCGTCCTTGCCGGAAGCTTTTCATGAACTGGTCGAGTATGGCGTCCTGGCCAGTGAACTGGAACCGCTGGATCCCATGGAACTGGCGATTCATCAGCTTGGGCAAGTACACCTTTCCGGCACCGAGCACCTGCACAATGACTGGACACTTTCCCGGGAGTATGAACTCTCGCCGGAGATGCTGGCCATGAGCCATCTTTGGCAGGCTCCCGGATTCAGTCATTGCCCGGTTGCCTGCAAAGGGGCACCGGAAGCCGTCGCTGATCTTTGTCATCTGCCGCCAGATGAAACTACAGCCCTGCTGGCTCAAGCAGAAACCATGGCAAAACGCGGCTTGCGCGTACTGTCCGTGGCCCGCGCCCGGCATCAACCCGAAGTTTGGCCCGATATCCAGCATGATTTTGGTTTTGAACTGGTCGGCATGGTTGGGCTTGCAGATCCCCTACGGCCGGAAGTACCGCAAGCGATTGCGCAGTGTCATGCCGCCGGGGTTCGCGTCGTAATGATTACCGGCGATCACCCGGCAACCGCCCGTGCCATTGCGAGTGAAGCCGGCATCCCGGCTCACGATGTCTTGACAGGCAACCAGTTGGCACAAATGGATGATGATGAACTCATCCTGCGGGCCAGTACCGCCAATGTCTTCGCCCGCATCGCGCCGGCGCAGAAGCTGCAGCTGGTAAATGCACTCAAACGCTGTGGAGATGTGGTGGCAATGACCGGGGATGGCGTCAACGATGCGCCAGCATTGAAGGCAGCGCATATCGGCATTGCCATGGGTAAGCGCGGTACCGATGTGGCCCGCGAAGCGGCCGATCTGGTGCTGGTAGCCGACGACTTTGCCGCCATCGTCCATGCCATGCGCATGGGACGCGGAATCTACCACAACCTGGTCAAAGCTGTTACCTATGCCATCGCCGCGCATCTGCCAATCATCGGCATCGCCATGCTGCCCTTGCTCTTTGGTTTGCCAATGATGCTGACACCGGCACATGTCGCCTTTTTGGAACTGGTCATCAGTCCGACCTGTTCCATCGTCTTTGAAGCAGAGCCTGCTCCTGACAAGCTGATGCGTGAGCCCCCGCGCCCTCGGGGCAAACATCTGTTCAGCTCCAAAACCATGCTGCGCAGTATGGTACAGGGTGCTTCGATCCTCGGCGCCACCTTGGTGGCATATTGGTTTGCAGGAATGGCGGGCGCCGAAGAAGCACAGGCCCGCACACTCGGTTTTTTTGCATTGGTACTGGGCAACTTAGGTCTGGTCTATGTGAATCGAGATCCCGGGTTGCACTGGGCCACCGTGAACTGGACGTTTGCAGGCGTAGCATCGGGCTCGTTGGGACTGATTGCGCTGATTATTTACCAGCCGATACTCGCCCCGCTGTTCGGCTTCGCCCCACCGATACCATGGCACTATTTTTTGGCCCTGGTCTGCGCCGTGACTGGAGGAATATGTGCCGTGCTGAGCGGAAAAGTCATCGATACATTCCGTTCCTGACCAGTGGGTTCTGTCGGCGCCAGCAAATTTCATCGATGAGCGAACCACCAACAAATCCCTCATGCATATACAATTGCGCACCCTCACCCGATGGATTTGTCATGCTCTGGTTTCGTAATATTCAATCCTACCGTCTCGCCGCAGATCACAACCTGACCCAGGAAAAGATCGCTACTGCCCTTGCAAGCAAGCCGTTTGTACCCTGCAGCACTCATGATCTTTTTTCTCAGGGCTGGATCCCTCCCGCAGCGCACATGCCTGACCTTTATGCGCCCAGTTATCAGAATGCCGTGCTGGTCTGCCTTAAAACCGAGGAAAAACTGCTTCCTGCAGCAGTAGTCAATCAGCAAGCCGACAACCGTATCCAAAAAATCGAAGCGGATGAAAATCGCCGTGTCGGCCGGCGTGAAATCCGTGAAATCCGTGAACACATTGCCGAAGAGTTGATTCCACGCGCATTTGCCAAGAGCCGCAGCCAACGTGCACTGATCGACTTGGAAAATGGCTGGATTTGGGTTGAAGGGGGCTCTGCCAGCAAGACAGAAAACCTGCTTTCCGTCCTGCGGGAGGCCTTGGGCAGCCTGCCGACGCAATTGATAGACACCCAAACATCCCCGCAAACCGCAATGACGCTATGGCTGCAAGAAGGTGCCGCAGAGCCATTTACGCTGGATGCGGATTGCGAATTGCGTTTCCCGGGTGATGATGGGGCGGTCGCACGCTTTACCCGCCAACACCTGGAATCCGACGAAGTGCGCCAAAACCTCGTCAACGGCAAACTTGTCAGTCGTCTTGGCTTGGTCTGGGAGGATCGGCTAGCCTTCTTGCTTTCCGACAAACTGGAAATCAAGCGACTGGCCATGCTCGATGTGGTGCAGGAAGAATTGGAGGATGCAGATGCTTCTGACCAAGCCGCGCTGTTCGATTCATCGCTCGCACTGTTGGTCGGTGAACTACGTCGTTTCTTTCCGGCACTGCTCGCAGCGCTCGGCGGAGAAAGCAAACAAGGAAATTAGTCTGGGGTAGAAATACAGGCCCGATCTGGTCATTGCACGCTCTCGAAAATGCATGTCCAGATCAGGTCTGAACATCCACAACCGATTGATTCAACGAACATTTACTCCACGGAAAAATCATTTTTCCTTGTTCAGGACATTGACTGTCACCCAGGTCCAGTCAACCCCTTTTTCCAGCACCACGCCAAGACTCACGGAAAACACCTTGTCACGCGCTTGAACCCGGCAAACCCGATTGGGGCTATAGTCCGCCGCACGCATGATCAGTGAATTGATGTTTGCTCCTTCAACTTTATGGGGCAAATAAAGCGCCATTTTCACGTTGGGCAAGTCAATCCCGCCATGAAACCCGGGGTCTGTTACCGTAATGCCTTCCATCCGGTCTAGCTCATCGGAGCGCATCGTGACCGTAACCGGCGTATTTGCCAATATTTGAATACCAGCGAAAAGCTCATCATGATTGAGTCGATTCAATCGGCGCACAACACCCACACGCCAATTGTCTTTTTCGTCAAACCGAACACCGATCAAACGCCCGGGCTTGACCCACTCGTTGGTATTGGAATTCAGCACCGTCCCCAAACCGCTCACACTTTCGTTGTCGACAATCCATGTCTGCCAGACTTGTTGCTTGTTATCCTGCAAGGCATGGGGATTTTGCGCCAGTTTGCTCCGCGTTCGATCAGATACGAATCCATAAAGACGCATATCCATGACTTCATCAAAATCCGCCTTGCCGGTACTTTTTTCAGTGCCAAATTCTTGTCGATGGCGGTTATTATCTTCACGAATATGAGTACACAAGCTATCAAGCCCATGGATCACGTGCACTGATTTGTTGACCTTGAACCGTTCCATGCGCTGAATCTGGCTATGCCGCATGCTCATCGTCCAGAACTGATCGAGTTGCTTGAGCAGTTCAATCACGCCCACCGACGGAATTTTTTCACCCAATTCAAGGCTTTGAGGTGTTGCTCCCCCTTCGAGTTGGACCAGTTTTTCATGAATGCAGCGGACCAATTCCCCGACGCCCCAGTAACGACAGAGCTCTCCAGTCATTGTCGTATCGATCTTTTGTGGCCCGTTTGAGCCAAGCAAGGACACACGGTAATGATGTTGCTCACTATGGTAGTTCCGGTCCAATTGCAATAACTTGGACCAGCGTTCGAGCCAGGTATCCAAATTATCCATTTGCATGGCTGTCAAATTATTGTTGGAAACCGTGGCCAGCATCAGCATCTGGATATATTCATCCGCGCATGATGTAACTTGTTCAGAAATACTGGGATAGAGCGTAAAAGGATTGCTATCGAAATTCTCAATTTCAGCAAGCCGATAATATTGATTGGCCATTTTCCAAAGCTTTGGGGTAGCCTTTTCAAACCGGAAATAATGCCATTTCGCCTGGATGGCAAGATAACGCAATGACCGAGCCAGGATTTTTGGCATTTCGGAATCAAATGAGTTATTGCTGTTTTCACCCCCGCCGGCCTGCACATATCGACCGTAGGCTTCGACCATTCTTTGTGAAAAGCCATGAATCAAGCGCCAGAGCTTTTGTTCGATTTCCCTTGGCATGCGCGGATTGGAAACATACTGGAAGCATATCGACTCAAGTGCTGGTTGCACCGCGTTATCCAGCCATAACAAAGACTGCAGGATATCAAGTGAAAGAGGCTGCTTGCCTACCAAGAAATCAGAAACGGCATGATCCACCTTCAACAGCTGATTTTCCGGATCAGTCTCATCAAGCGGCCGCCACCATGACTGCGCGGCCTTGGCGCTGGCAAGTGGCACTTTATGCCGGGTCAGCAAAGAGGTAAGTCGATCTAGCATGAGTCACTGTTTCCGTTGTCAGTCGTCATCAACCCGCTTTGGTTGCCTCCGGCTCAGAGTGCGATAACCAGTAAATAGCATCATCCTGTTCTTCAAATACCTGGATATCTGCTCCTGTCAGCATGCGTGCCAACCAGGCAGACCATGTCACCCATTGATCAATGGTAAGCACAGCAATTCTTTCTATGTCCCGGCCGTGTTCTTTTGTGAAATTAACATCCTCAAAAGCCATATCCAGCGTATATCCCGACATATTTCGCAAGTCAACCAAAATACGTGCGGGCCCTTCAAACTTGGCTGCATATGCAACGCATTGTTCGAATTCATGAAAATCCTGCAGTGTAAATTCGTTGAAAACCACTGCGTGATAATAGCCGTCTTCATGAGACAGGGAGATCATGGCAAACTCCTTTCCGTTGTTTCGCTACACTGCACGTCCAATTCCAGCATAGAAGCATCCGGATACATTTACCGCTTTTTAGCGCGCCGCCTTTACCGCCTCGGAACGGGCTTCGCGCATCAAGCCGTACATTTCTTTAATTGCCCGCTCCAAGCCCACGAAGACCGCATGGCCAATAATGGCGTGGCCAATATTCAGTTCACTGATTTGTAGAATGGCTGCAACCGGTTGAACATTATGATAATTGAGCCCATGTCCCGCATTGACCACCAATCCCAACGACGCGGCAAACTCTGCGGCCGTTTTGACTCGTTGCAGCTCCTTTTCGCGTTCAGCGGGGTTTGCGGCATCCGCATACCGTCCCGTATGGATTTCAATTACGGGAGCACCTGCCTGGTGGGCCAGTGTAATCTGTTCGGGATCAGGATCAATAAAAATGGAAACGCGGATACCGGCGAGTGTCAGTTTTTGCGTGTATTCAGCAACCAGAGCATAGTGCCCTTTGACATCCAGCCCGCCTTCGGTGGTGACCTCCGCGCGGCGTTCAGGCACGATGCAAACATCATGTGGCTTGATCTCCAACGCATGGGCCAGCATTTCCGGAGTAAGCGCCATTTCCAGATTCATCCGGGTTTGCACGACTTCACGGATCAGACGCACATCATTATCGCGGATATGGCGGCGGTCTTCGCGCAAATGCAGGGTAATCAGGTCGGCACCGGCTTGTTCGGCAAGTTGTGCGGCAAGGATCGGACTGGGGTAGGTTGTGCCACGGGCGTTGCGCAAAGTGGCCACGTGATCGATATTGACACCAAGCTGGATCATGATTTCTCGCGCTCTAACAAAAAATAGTCTGCGGCATCCCGCAATGAAAAGAAAACATCACAGTTTCTGCAAATCAAGCAAGAGTTGCCGGGTATGCAAGGGCTCGTCACCCAGAATGGCAGAAAACGCCTGCCTCATCAGCATCTTGGACTGCCCCAGTACCTTTTCCGATTGCATGTCGCCACAGGCAAAGGCAAGCAAGGCACTACCGTCATAACGGGGGAGGTCCGCTCGGGCAGGAACAATGCCCTGCCCCGGTAAAAACACGTATTCGAGACCGGCAATAACCGGTTCACCACTGCTGGTAACCCGCCAATCCGGCCCATAGCCCGTCGTCTGCAACAGCTGCCGCTCGAAATTGCGCAGTATCGGCTCAACGGAATCTTTTTCACTGGAGAAAATGGCCAAATCCCGGACGGCTTCAAAATACGCGGCAAACAGAGCGGGGTTGGGTTCATCGCGGGGCAACAGACGCAGTAAAAGCTCGTTCAGATAGAAACCGCACAGTAACGGCAGTCCGGTTGGCTGGGGAATACCGCCCTGCCATTCCGCGGAATGCAGGGTTTTGACTTCGCCCGTACCAAACCAGGAAAGCATGACCGGCTGAAAGCCCAGCAATACCGCCCGCAGTTGCGAACCAGGCCGCTGCGCACCGCGTGCTACCAAGGCAAGGCGGCCATGATCCCGGCTGAATACTTCAAGCAGCCGGCTGGTTTCCCGGTAAGGATACTGGTGCAGGACAAAAGCAGGTTGCGCATCGATGCGCAGGGGCTTTGATTTCGCCACGGCAATCGTCGTTGGCGCGCTTATTCGTAACCAAACTGACGAATCAGCCGTGTATCGTCCGCCCACCCACTCTTTACCTTAACCCAAATCTCGAGATGGACTTTCGCATCAAACAGCTTTTCCATATCGAGACGGGCATCAGTGCCGATTTTCTTGAGTTTTTCCCCATTTTTGCCAATCAGGATGGCTTTTTGGCCATCACGGTCAACCAGGATTGCGGCATGAATCCGGCGCAACTCGCTGCCATCACGTGGCAGTACTTCTTCCTCGAACTGTTCGATTTCAACCGTCATGGAATAGGGCAATTCATCGCCCAGCAGGCGGAAAATCTTCTCGCGAATGATTTCGGCGGCAAGAAAACGCTCATTGCGATCTGTGATCTGTTCTTCATCGTAAAACGGGGTGGATTCTGGCAACAACGGCTCTACTACCTTCATCAACACATCGAGTTTCTGCTTCTTTTGTGCGGAAACCGGCACGATGGCATGGAAGTCGAAACGCTTGGAGATGCTTTCCACAAAAGGCAACATGCTGCCCTTGTCTGCCAGCTCATCCATTTTGTTGATGACCAGCAGTACCGGGCGAGACTTCGGCAGCAGCTTGAGAACCTCTTCATCGGCTGGGCCGAATCGGCCGGCTTCCACCACAAAAAGAATTACATCGACATCAGCCAGCGTAGTCGTCACGCTGCGGTTCATTGCCTGATTGAGCGCATTGCGATATTTGGTCTGAAACCCGGGCGTATCGACAAATACGAACTGCGCGGAATCCGTGGTCAACACGCCGGTAATGCGATGACGGGTGGTCTGCGCCTTGCGCGAAGTAATGCTGATTTTTTGCCCGATCAGGTGGTTGAGCAGTGTGGACTTGCCCACATTGGGACGCCCGACGATGGCCACAAAACCGCAACGAAACATTTCGGCGCCTACTTCTTCCAATTCGTTCATTTCTTCTTTCCTTTACCTGGATGGCGCTCGATCAGAAGGCGCAACGCCTCGGCTGCAGCCAATTGTTCTGCGGCACGACGGCTGGGGCCTTCAGCACGCGTCGTGATGGTATTTTCAGCAACAGCGCAACTCACCTCGAATACCTGGTCCGGCGATTCGCCTTCCTGGCGCAAGATGGTATAAGCCGGCAGCGAATATTTGCGTGCCTGCAGCCATTCCTGCAGCGCGGTTTTAGCATCCTTGGAGCCTGCATTGGGATCAATGGCCGCGATGCGCTCGGCAAACAAGCGCGTTATGACTTCTTCTGCAGCCGCAAAACCGCCATCGAGCCAGATCGAACCCAAAACAGCTTCCAGCGCATCGGCCAGTATGGACGGGCGTTTGTGCCCGCCACTCTTGAGTTCGCCTTCGCCCAGGGAAAGGTACTCCCCCAGGTTAAGCTTGGCCGCAATCAAGGCCAGCGAGTCCTGACACACCAGACTGGCCCGTGTGCGCGAAAGCTCCCCTTCCGGCATTTGCGGAAAAGCCAGATAGAGCATGCGCGCAACCAAAGCGTTGAGTATGCCGTCACCGACAAACTCGATACGTTCATTGTGTTGGGACGAATAGCTGCGGTGAGTCAGCGCCTGCTTGAGTCGCTGCCGCTCTGCAAATGAATAACCGAGCGCTTTTTCAAGGCGCTCGGCAGGCAAGACAACGGACAATTTGCTTAATCCCCTGCGGATTTGCCGGATGCTTCATCAATATTGAAGTCAAGCAGCAGGCTGATATTGGCGACCAAAGGCACCACTTTTTCATATTCAACAGCGATTCGTGTTACACCGCCAATTTGGGCAATCTTGAGATCCTTACTGGAAACATCTGTGATGTAACCAATTTCGGCACTCTTGGAGAATGATTCCCGGATCGATGCGGGCGTTGCCCCACTGCTTTCCTTTGCCAGCCGCGCGATGGTCGACTTGATACTGAAATACTGGGTATATGCCGGTACCACTTTGAAACCGGTGATCGCTGCGGCAGCCACAAAGATGGCAAGAATGATGAAGCCAAAAAACGATAATCCCTGCTGTTTTTTCATCCTGTTTTCCTTTAGCGAATGGATGTCCCGATCCGACCCAGCTGCTTGATATTCAGCCAAACCAGGAAGGCCTTGCCAATCACATACTTCTCCGAAACAAACCCCCAGTAACGGCTGTCGGCACTATGGTCGCGATTGTCTCCCATCATGAAATAGTGGCCCTGAGGTACTTTGCAAGTGAATGCATCATCATCATAGCGGCAATTTTCGCGATAGGGAAAATCGGAAATCTTGCCCAAGTCAAATGCAGGCTGCTGAGGAATCTCCAGGGTGTTATAGGAGTGCGTACCAAAAACCTCGGTAAATTGCCGATTGACCACGGGTTCCACGCTTTGCTCGAAATAAAGATGCTCGCCTGCCGCCTCGGTTTTTACCGGCTCCCCATTCACGGTCAGACGCTTTCCTTTATAGGTTACCGTATCACCCGGCAAACCAATGACCCGCTTGATATAACTGATCGATGGATTTTCCGGATAGCTGAAAACCATGACATCGCCGTGCTGGGGCGTTCCCACCGGAATCAGCACATTGTTGGCGATCGGGGTGCGAATGCCATAGGAAAACTTGTTCACCAGGATGAAATCACCCACGACCAGACCGGGGCGCATTGAGGATGACGGGATCTGGAACGGTTCGACCAGAAATGATCGCAGGACAAACACCGTCAGAATCACGGGGAAAAAACTGCGCCCATATTCCACCCAGTCCGGGGCCAATGCAGTCGTACGCTTCTTAGCCAGCACCAAGCGATCCAGGGCCCAGATTACGCCGGAAACCAGGACAAAAACCAGCATCGCCGCAGCAATGGAAAAAAACTGCACCAACAGGATGAAAGCACCGAGTACCAGAGCAAGATACCCGTGTTGAACCAGTTGCGGCGGCTCGCTGTCTTTGCGTGCCTGCTTTGCTCCAATGGCTATCAATACGGGGCCAACAATCAAAGCGGCAATACCAATCATCAACCAGGTATTCATGCGTAATCCTTATTTGTCCGTGACTTGCAGAATGGCAAGGAAGGCTTCTTGCGGGATTTCCACATTGCCGACCTGCTTCATGCGTTTCTTGCCTGCCTTCTGTTTTTCCAGCAGTTTGCGCTTGCGCGAAATATCGCCGCCATAACACTTGGCCAGCACGTCCTTGCGCATCGCCTTGACGTTTTCGCGGGCGATGATCGTGCTTCCGATTGCAGCCTGCACCGCGACATCGTACATCTGGCGCGGAATCAGCTCGCGCATCTTGGAAACCAGTTCACGACCGCGATAACGCGCCGACAACTGGTGAATGATCAAGGACAGCGCATCGACTTTCTCGCCATTGACCAGCACATCCAGCTTGACAAGGTCTGCTGCGCGGAATTCCTTGAATTCGTAATCGAGCGAAGCATAGCCGCGGCTGACCGACTTCAGTTTGTCGAAGAAATCCATCACCACTTCCGCCATCGGCAGATCGTAGGTCAGCATCACCTGGCGGCCCATGTACTGCATGTTGACCTGGTTGCCGCGCTTCTGGTTGCACAGGGTAATGACCGAACCCACGTAATCCTGCGGCACCAGAATGGTCGCGGTGATGATCGGCTCGCGGATTTCCTGGTAGCGCGAGGCATCGGGCAATTTCGACGGATTTTCGATGTGAATGATGCTGCCATCGCGCATCAGCAGCTCATACACCACGGTTGGCGCCGTAGTGATGAGATCCATGTCGAATTCGCGCTCCAGACGCTCCTGCACGATTTCCAGGTGCAAGAGGCCGAGGAAACCGCAGCGGAAACCGAATCCCAGCGCCTGCGAGACTTCGGGCTCGTATTGCAGGCTGGCATCGTTAAGCTTCAACTTTTCCAGGCTGTCGCGCAGGTTCTCGTAATCATGGCTTTCGACCGGATACAGCCCGGCAAATACCTGGGATTGCACGTTCTTGAAGCCGGGCAACGCCTCGGCAGCAGGCCGTTGCGCCAGCGTGATCGTGTCGCCCACCTTGGCGCTCGCCAGTTCCTTGATGCCGGCAGTCACAAAACCCACTTCACCGGCACGCAGCACATCGCGCTGTACCGATTTCGGAGTAAACACGCCGACCTGTTCGCACAAATGCTGTGCCTTGGAAGACATGAACAGGATCTTGTCCTTGGGCTTCAGTTCGCCATCGACCACGCGCACCAGCATGATCACGCCGACATAGTTGTCAAACCAGGAATCGATAATCAATGCTTTCAACGGCGCATCGAGCTTGCCGCGCGGCGGTGGCACCTTGGCAACGACCATTTCCAGGATGTCTTCCACGCCGATGCCGCTCTTGGCCGAGCAGTGGATGGCATCGATTGCCTCAATGCCGATGATGTCTTCTATTTCCTGCGCCACGCGATCCGGATCAGCGGCGGGCAGATCGATCTTGTTCAGCACCGGGAACACTTCTACACCTTGCTCGAGCGCGGTATAGCAGTTGGCAACCGTCTGCGCCTCGACGCCCTGCGAGGCATCGACCACCAGCAGCGCGCCTTCGCAAGCCGCGAGTGAGCGGCTGACTTCATAGCTGAAATCGACATGGCCCGGAGTATCGATCAGATTGAGGTTATAAACCTCGCCGTTGCGCGCTTTGTACTGCAAGGCTGCGGTTTGCGCCTTGATGGTAATTCCGCGCTCTTTTTCGATATCCATCGAATCGAGCACCTGCGCACTCATCTCGCGCAGCTCGAGGCCGCCGCAAAGCTGGATAAAACGATCAGCCAGCGTCGACTTGCCATGGTCGATGTGGGCAATGATGGAGAAATTGCGAATATGATCCATTGAACCTTCAAAACACATAAGAAATGGGGCACGCGGTGCGTGCCCCAGTAAACAATGAGCGAATGGCCGCGATTCTATCGGAATTCAAGCAGATACGCATCCAGCGCGGTCCGATCCAGGTGGTAGTGGCAGAGAATCCTGTCTCCGGGAGCGACCAGAACCGGCACCAGCTCGCCATATCGCTCCTCCAGCGCAGGATCATCATCCACATCAACCCAGATCGGCATTACACCAAGCGCCGCCAGCTCATCGCGCATCATGCGGCACAAACCGCAGTATTCCCTGCCGTACAGTTTCAACGCGGAATTCATTTTTCCGGCGTTTTCATCATTAGATAAAGCGATTGGCCATTGCGAACGATGCGCAACGGCACACTCTCGCCGGCCTTGAGTGCTGCAAGTCTTTGCTTGAACTGGTTCAGGCTGGTCAGATCCTGACTACCCATACCGACAATCACATCGCCCTCCTGCAAGCCCGCCTTGGCAGCGGCCCCCGTGGCCTCGACAATCAGCAAGCCGAACTTCAGCCCCGTTTCCCTGAGCTGAGCCGGCGAGAGTTCCTGCAGCGTCAACCCAAAACGGCCGCTATCTTCAACCGGTTGCTTGCCCTTGAATTCACGACGGGCGCTGGCTTTGTCCGACTGATCGAGTTCGCCCAACACCATGCTCAGCTCATGCATTTTTTTGTCGCGCCAGACTTGAATCACGGCCTTGCTGCCAGGCTTGGAACTGGATACCAACCTGGGCAAATCTGAAGAGGTTGCCACCGGTTGACCGTTGAATTTCAGGATAATATCTCCCGACTTGATTCCACCCTTGTCCGCCGGGCCGTCTTTTCAATGGCATTGACCAGCGCGCCGGATGCCTTGGCCAAGCCAAAACCCTTGGCCAACTCTTCACTGACATCCTGAATGGTCACACCCATGCGGGCCCGCTGGATCTTGCCATGCAGCTTGAGCTCATCAGCCACCTTCATGGCCACATCAACGGGGATGGCAAACGAGAGGCCCATATAGCCGCCGGAGCGACTGTAAATCTGCGAATTGATTCCCACGACTTCGCCATTCAGATTGAACAGCGGGCCACCGGAATTGCCGGGATTGACCGCGGCATCGGTCTGGATAAACGGCACAAAATTCTCGTCAGGCAGATTGCGACCCTTGGCCGAAACAATGCCGGCCGTCACGGTGTTTTCCAGACCGAACGGCGCACCAATTGCCACCACCCATTCGCCAACCTTGAGCTTGTTGACGTCGCCGATCACCACCTTGGGCAGGCCGCTGGCTTCGATTTTCAGTAACGCCACATCGGTGCGCGCATCCGAACCGATCACCTTGGCCTTGAAAGTGCGCTTGTCGGTCAGTTTGACCGTAATTTCATTGGCACCCGCCACCACGTGGGCATTGGTCAGAATAAAACCGTTGCTTTCAACGATAAAACCCGAGCCCAGCGATTGCGTCTGCCGCTCGCGCGGCTGCCCCCGCCCCATTCCCGGAGGAACCGGGAAACCAAAGCGGCGGAAAAATTCCAGCGTTTCATCATCCATGCCGGATGCCGTACCGGATTCCCGCACGGTCGAAGTGGTCGAGATATTGACCACGGCTTTGCCTTCTTTTTCAACCAACTGGGTAAAGTCGGGCAAAGCCTGCTGTGCAGCCTGTACTCCCGCCATCAATCCAAACGCCGTCAAACCGGCCATGAGCCATCTTTTCATGGAGTCATCATCCTCTATAGAGTGTTTGTATTTTTCTTGCATGAAGAAAGCATGGGCAGGCCCGGCTCATGTTTTTTTACAATCGCCGGTTCTACACTGCTTGATAGCCGCAGAAACTTGAGAAGCAACAGGGCGGCGCCGATACCCGCCGAAGCGCCCACCAAAGTCGCCATATCCTGACGGGACCCGGGAAAAGCAAAATAGCCGGCGATTGCCCCTGTCAGCAGCAGGCACAGCGGCAAGCCGTACCCCCACAATGCGCTGCGCAGCAGCAACCCGTCCGCAATGGCGACCCGCACCAGATCGCCCGCCTTGGCCTGCAGTGGATTGCTGACCCGAAACTCCTGGTTATTGCCACGGAACAACCGGGTCATGGCCACGGTTTTGCAACCCGTTTCCGGATCACAATTGCCGCAGGGGCTATGCGGGCGAATGCGCACCCAGGCATGCTCGGATTCGACCCGGATTACGACGGCTTCACTTTCAATCATTTCTGACCTTGTTTCTCGGCCTGCTTGTAGGCTTTGGCAAAAAGCTCTACCGTTTCGAGCGGCACCTCGCCCAACACCGTGATGTGATAATTCCCCTCCTGCCGCCCAAAAACGCTCAAAGCGCCCTGACGCGTTCCACCCAATGGCGAACTCGCCTTCATGGGTTCGACAAAAACGGATACCGTCACCAAGCCATCGGAAAACACATGATGAACAACCGGCTTGTTTCGCCCTTGCATCACGCGCTGGCTTTGCTGCAACACACGGAATCCAGCCGGTAACGCCTTGCCATCCCAGAGCACGGGGAAAACAGCGGCAGTAGATGATGCAGATTCCATCGCAACCGGACGCACCGGATGAGTCGGCTTGAGCTGGTTTCGATCCACGCCGGAGCCAAGCACCAATTGGGAAAAGGCTTGAAGATCATAGATCTCGCGCTTGAAACCCAGCGTGACCGCCTTGAGCAACAACCCGGTCTCGGTATGTACCCACAAACGGTGCGGATAACGCAGGCGGTCTCGCGGCTCCAGTTCGATGACATCCGCATCCAATCCGGCGATGCGTTCGCGCTGGGTTCTGCGCAGGGTGTAATTGGCAAGAATTTCGCCCGGATTGTCCGGCAATAATCTCGGGAACAAACGGCCAGAAATGCGTGGATCGAAATTCTTGATGCGGTCGCCCTCCGGCAGGTAAACACTCACCTGGTCACCATGGCGAACCATTTCACGCGGGGGGCCATCCAGCGTTTCGCGGCGCTCGCTGACAATGCCGCCTTCAACTACATGGCAGACACGAATGCTCTCCATATATTCGCCGTGCTGCTGGACATACACACCCTGAAAATCGGTCAGCATCGGTGCGCGCGCTACCCGCTCAAGCAAACGCAACGATTCGGCACTGGACAAACTCTCGGCTGCTACGGTCAAACCCGAGCACAGCGCCATCAAAATGAAAAAATAACGGCAGTGCTTCATCAGTGCGAATCAACCGATTGGAAATTGACATAAACCACTTCACGCTCGGCAAAAGGATTGCCGTCGCTTTCACGATGCGCGGCAAGATAGGCGCGCAGTGTGGATTCGGTTTCCTGGGCCACCTGGGCCATGGGGGCCAAAGACTCTTGCGGCTGGTTGAACCGCCACACGGCCACACCCACGAAGGCCACCGATGCAGCCACGGTCAGCGGAGCCAGCAAACGTCTAACCGATTGCTGCTTGCGCAACATGCGCCGTGGCGCGACCACGATCGGCTCGGCTGCCAGCCGCTCGGAAAAGCTCGCCATGAAAACCGACGGACAGTTCGCATGGCCTTTCAACACATCGGAAGTCAAACGCCAATCGTGCCAATCCGCCAGCAGCGCATCATTCTCACGCAAGGCATTGAGCAGATCGTCCAGTTCACGAGGATCAAGTTCATCGTCCATCAACGCTGAAAGTTTTTCTTTGCTCATTTTCAATTCATCCTTTACCAGCGTTTATCTTTGCCAACCGATTCCAGCAACGGGCGCAGTTTGCTCGCAATCGCCTCCCGCGCCCGGAAAATCCGAGAGCGCACGGTGCCAATCGGGCAATTCATCAAGCTGGCGATTTCCTCATAGCTTAACCCGTCCATTTCCCTCAAGGTAATGGCCGTACGCAACTCGTCCGGCAAGCTATCCACAACCGCATTCACGGTAGAGACAATCTGTTGGTTGGAGAGTTCAGATTCCGGCGTATGGTAATCGGGGATTTGTTCAGCTACATCAAGAGTCTCGCCATCTTCGTCACTGTATCCCGCCGAGATCTGGGGGCGTCGACCACTGGCGGCCAAGTAATTCTTGGCCGTATTGATGGCAATGCGGTAAAGCCAGGTATAAAACGCACTCTCGCCACGAAAGGCCGGCAGGGCACGATAAGCCTTGATAAAGGCTTCTTGCGTGACATCTTCAATCTCTGCCGGATCGCGAATCAGGCGTGACAATAGGCGGGCTATCCGGCGCTGGTACTTGATGACCAGCAACTCGAAAGCCCGTTTATCGCCAGCCTGGGCGCGAACAACCAATTCCTGGTCAAGATCGCGTTCATTGCGCGTCTCCAAAGAACACTCCATGCATGTCAGGGTGGCAAAACAAAGTGTATCCACGTTATGACGCACTAAATGGGGACATGGCAGCTTTTTGCAACACCCGCAAAGCCCCCTCGCCCTTCTGCTAAACTAGCACACTCGTCAATCCATTACGTGCGGAAGAAGAAAATGCGTGCCTTCGACGTTCTTATTATCGGCAGCGGTTTGGGCGGCATGACCATGGCCCTGCATCTTGCAGAGTCGAAAAAAGTCGGCCTCGTCACCAAGCGCATGCTGCGTGAAGGCGGCAGCGGCCTGGCACAAGGCGGAATCGCCGCCGTATTGAACGATGCCGACAGCATCGAGATGCATATCCGTGACACCCATATTGCCGGCGCGGGACTGTGCGATACCGAAGCAACCCGCTTCATTGTCGAGCACTCGCGCGCCGCGATCGACTGGCTGATCGATCTGGGCGTGCCATTCACGCGAGATGAAGGCAGTGAAACCAGTTACCAGGGCTACCATCTGACCCGTGAAGGCGGCCACAGCCATCGCCGTATCATTCACGCGGCCGATGCCACCGGTGCAGCCGTGATCGACACCCTGGCAATCAAGGTTGCCGCCCACCCGAACATCACTGTTCTGGAAGAGCACGTGGCACTGGACTTGATTACCGAGAGGGAAAACGAGCAGCAACCCAAGCGCTGCTGGGGCGCCTACGTCTACGACAAGCAAGGCGACCATGTGGAAACCATACTGGCGCCCTTTACCGTATTGGCAACCGGCGGCGCCGGCAAAGTCTACCTCTACACCACCAACCCGGACATTTCGACCGGTGACGGCATCGCCATGGGCTGGCGCGCAGGTTGCCGGGTGGAAAACATGGAGTTCATCCAGTTCCACCCCACCTGTCTCTATCACCCGCACGCCAAATCGTTCCTGATCTCCGAAGCCGTGCGCGGCGAAGGCGGTCTGTTGCGCCTGCCCGACGGAACCCGCTTCATGCCCAAGCACGATGAACGCGCCGAACTAGCTCCGCGCGATGTGGTCGCCCGTGCAATCGACTTCGAAATGAAAAAAGGCGGATTCGACTGCGTCTACCTGGATATTTCCTACAAACCGGATGCATTCGTCAAAGAACACTTCCCGACCATTTACCAGCGCTGTCTGGAACTGGGCATCGACATCACCCGCGAACCGATCCCAGTCGTTCCCGCCGCGCATTACACCTGCGGCGGCGTGGTCACCGATCTGGAAGGCCGCACCGATATCGCCCAGCTTTTTGCCGTCGGCGAAGTGGCCTGTACCGGGCTGCATGGCGCAAACCGGCTGGCATCCAATTCCCTGCTCGAGTGTCTGGTGCTTGGCAAGGCCGCTGCGGAACGGATCCTTGCCGATACCACGGGAGCATTGCCGAATATCCCTGAATGGGATGAGAGCCAGGTTGACGATGCCGACGAGGAAGTCGTGATCTCGCACAACTGGGATGAATTGCGCCGTTTCATGTGGGACTACGTCGGCATTGTGCGCACCAATAAACGCCTGGAACGCGCACTCAACCGCATTCGCCTGCTGCAAGGTGAAATCCACGATTACTACAGCAATTTCCGCGTTTCCAACGATTTGATCGAGTTGCGCAACCTGGTGCAGACCGCCGAGCTGATCGTGCGCTCTGCCCTAGCCCGCAAGGAAAGTCGCGGGCTTCACTTCAGCCGTGATTACCCCGATCTCAATTCCGAGGCGGTATCCACCATCCTCACGCCACCGGCGTAATCCGCCAACCCGATCGCCTTTCCCGCGCCGTGCGGGAGAGGCGCAATATTTCAAAGCCCCGAACAACGGTCAGTCCTGACCGGCCTCTTCTGATTCGGTCAATCTGCGCCGCAAGGTCGGCAAACTCCAGCGTAACCATACTCGCCACAGGCGCAGCGCATCGCGCTCCGCACTATCGGGCCACAACGACAGGTGTATCCGTCCAGCATCTGTTCGCAGGTGCAAAACCATCAGCCAGGAAGTAATCAGACTGGAAGGCAGAATATCGGCCGATTGCGTGGGCATATTGCAACGGATCAGGCTTACCCTGCCATCGGGCAATATTTGCAGGTCACACGGCAAGGCGGGCCGCCGGCGATCCCAGATGAAATGCGCCAGAACAAACAACAAGGCGGGAATCGACCAGATCAAAGGTAACAGCAGGGCTGTACTTGCAGCAAGCAGGTGCAGTACGAGTGAACCGTGCCGCGCCATGTGCGAGGGGATAATCCGAAGTTCAGGCGGGGTCATTCGAGCTGGATGCGGCCTTGAATGCTGACGCTCAAGCGGCTTTCGCCGCCCTCGACCGGCGCGGGGCTCGCCGCCAGCGACATTTCAGCCGCCGGCGCAGCACGGTACATCACAGGCGGGCGCATGGACTGGGTATTGACCGTCAGATTGAGCAATTTCCAGCCCTTGCTGCCCAAGCCTTTCTGCATCAGCGCCGCGCGGCTGCGAAAACCGCGTAGGCCTTCCTCGATCAATTCGTCTTCGGCCTTCTTGCGCGCCTCATCGGACACGCTGTAGCGCACCTCGGCCAATTGCAGCGGCAACCCACCCTGCATTTTCTGCAACTCGCCGATCAGCCGAGCCAACGCCGCAAAATCGCGCGAAGTCAGGCGCAACTCGCCACGGGCGCGCCAACCCTCCTGCTTGTTGCTCTTGTTGTAGAGCGGATACGTGGAATACCCGGTATTGATCGACTGGGCGCTGCCAGATTGACGCGCCAGCTTCACGCCGGCGGCAACGGCCAGATTGACCCGTTCAGACAGCCGGGCGGGATCGGCATCGGAGAGCTCGACGAACAGCGTGGCCTGGGCAGTATCGTTGGCGACTTCCCGGCTCAGCACCGTATCAAAATTGACGGTATTGGCCGGCAATTCTTCAGCGAAACTGAGCGTTGAGCACAACGCCAGAACAATGGCAGCAACCTGTCTTTGCATAATGCACCTCGCCCAAGCAATCAACACCTATCAATGATAGCCATGATCCGACGGCGTATTGTGGATCTCGTCGGAAACCATATCCATCACGCCCAGGTGCACTTCCACGTCAAACCATTCCCAGAACAGTTTGAGATTACGCTTCTGTGGCCAGAGTTTTTCATCCGAGACCCAGGACGACAACTCCATTTCGAACAGCTTGTCCGCCACATCATCAATGAAAGCAATACCATCTTCGGCTTCGGTCACCTCGGGAATCATCACCACGGTGCAATCACTGCGCACCTCATCCAGGCTCAGGATAATGTCGTTGCCGGGCAAGTTATTCAGCCAGTCAAGAAAAGGCTGGCGTGGCTTCAAGATTGCAGCCGAACGGTCAACGATGAACATTTACAACTCCTTGTTATAGCGCGGCAGACAGATTAGCATGCCGCACGTTATTCGCTATTGATACCATGCAAACCATCAGGTCGGCATGAAAGCCTACTAATTCCCAGAGTTACGACGGAGCAAGACCATCAAAACCTCGCCCCTCCCCTCCGATCTGTCCGCCCTTTGTCCGGTCGTGCATAGCCGCATCACATTGACCCGGGCGCAGCATTTGGCAGACAGCGCGGGCAACTACGTTTTCAGTCATTGCTCGAACCTGGACAACTGCTACAACCGTGCCGATTTCAGCGAAGACATTCCAGAATGCCTGCTCCATATGGCTCGCCCCATCGTCTGAGCAATCAGTCGTCGAGCGAAACACCCAGCTCCTGACAAAGCTGCGCCAGCTTCTTTTTCAGCTGCGCCACTTCGGCTTCAAGCTCGGTCACGCGCCCGCCCATCGCATCGACGACGCTCACCACCTGGGATGATTGCGATACCGGTGCAGAAGCCGACGCTGCAGCCTGCAACATCTCGGCGCTGGGCGCGCCGGACAACAGATGCATCCAGCGATTTTCGCGCGACCCGGGCTGGCGCGGCAATTCCTGCACCAGCGCCCCGGCACTGCGCTCGGACAGCTCAGCAAGAAACGCCTCCACCGCCGAGATATCGGCAAAGCGGTGCAGACGATCACAGTTGATACGCAGTTCGCCGGCCGTTTGCGGGCCGCGCAACATCAACGCAGTGAGAATGGCGGTGGATTGGGTGGGAACCTGCAAAACGCGCTCGATATTGTGCGCATAGCGCGGCACCCGGCCACCGCTCGATTCGATGATCAAACTGTGGCTGCGCAATTCATCGAGCGCGGCCTGGACATCGGCTTCGCTTGCGTCCATAACCGGATCGCGGCTGGTTTTCTGGTTGCAACCGGCGACCAGGGCATTCAGGGTAAGCGGATAGGTGTCGGGTACGGTGCGCTGTTTCTCCGACAGCACGCCCAGCACCCGGGTTTCCAGCAGGGAAAGTGGCGGAAGGCTGACTGGCATGGGGCAACTCCTTGGTAAGGTCGCTATTGTGCCCCTGCCTGCATCACTTGCCCATGCCTTTATACCGGCAGCGGCTCGCCCAGCGCTTCCACATCACGGCGCATGCGCAGGATATCGGCCGGTTCAAGCACCAAACGTCCTGCACCAGCATTATCCTGCACCTGTTCGGGCTTGCGTGCGCCACACAGGGCATGGGTCACACCGGGCTGGGCGATGGTCCAGGCAATCACCAACTGGCTAGAATCGCATTGATACTTGCGGTTCAGGTCGTGCCAACCAGCCAGCATATCCAGCACACGTTGACGATTGACCGGCGCGAACCAGGCCTTGCCGGCACGGATTTCGCCTTCGCCAAATATCCGATCCATGCCGACCTTGCCGGTCAAAAGGCCTTGCTCCAGCGGCGAATACGCCAGGACGGCGATGTTCTGCGCCTGGCAATAATCCAGTAGTGCGCCTTCAATCTTGCGATCCAGCATGGTGTAGCGCATCTGCACCACATCCAGCACGCCATGGCGCTGATATTCCTGAATTTGCTCAAGACTGACATTGGAAGCGCCAATCGCGCGGATTTTTCCTGCAGCCTTCAGCTGCATCAGGCATTCCATCGTGGCGGATATCGGTTCACTCTCGGGGGTCAGCGTCGGCCAGTGTGTCTGGTAAAGGTCGATGTAATCGGTACCCAGGCGCTTGAGACTGATCTCGATCTCTTCCCGGATCGAATCCGGATGCTGGCTCTTGAAAACGCGCCGGCTATCGCGCTCAAAGTAGAAGGCGCCGAAATCCTGCCGCTGCCAGCGCAAGCCGCACTTGGTGGCAATTACCACCTGATCGCGCCGGCCCTTGATGGCTTGCCCCACCACCTCTTCACTGTGACCGAACCCGTAGACTGGCGCGGTATCGATCAGATTGATGCCTTCATCCAGCGCGGTATGGATCGCGCGGACCGACAGCGCATCATCGTTTTCACCCCACCAGGAACCGCCGCCGATGGCCCAGGCGCCCATGGCGATGGCCGAAGCCCGGATGCCGGATGTTCCAAGTTCACGTTGCAGCATGCTGTTTCCTTTCGGTTCAAAATCAAAAATATTTTGCTGCGTATGGCAAGGTTGCGTCATGTAAAAAAACGACCGTGGCGCGCTTAAAGGTAGCAGAAAACAAAACACCGGCCTCGAAAGACCGGTGTTTTACACGCGAGCGCCGTTTTATTTCTTTAGGAAATCCTGACGTTGCGGGGTAAAGGTATCAAGCAGCACGCCGGCCTTAGTGCACACGCAGCCATGCATGATGTTCGGCTCTTTGTAGAGCGTATCGCCAGCTTTCACGATCTTGGTTTCGTTACCGATCGTGAATTCGAATTCGCCGGACAATACATAGGTCAGTTGCTCGTGCGGATGGCTGTGCATCGGGCCGATGGCGCCATCGGTGAAATGCACTTCAACCTGCATCAAGCCACCGTTGTGGGCCAGAATCTTGCGGCTGACACCGCCGCCCAGATCTTCCATCTGGCACTCGCTGTTATAAACAAACATGGTCGATCTCCCTTGATAAGTGGCCTGATTATATAACCAATTCAACTTCAGATAGAACGCCAAAAATGGATAATTAAACGATGTTTCATTTTAGCGGACTGGCTTGCACTCGGTGCGCCTGTTAGACTTGCATCCCTTTTATGAAAGCCAAGTCATTGTGAATAAAGCTTCTTTTTCGACTTTGGCCCTGCGCCCCGCCATGCTGCAAAATCTGGACAGCCTTGGCTATCACCAGATGACCGTGATCCAGGCACAGAGCCTGCCCGCCATTCTGGACGGGCGCGATCTGATCGCTCAGGCCAAGACCGGCAGCGGCAAGACGGCCGCATTCGGCATCGGCATCCTGCACCATCTGAACCCGAGCTATTTCGCCGTGCAGGCACTGGTGCTCTGTCCGACGCGCGAACTTGCCGACCAGGTCGCCAAAGAATTGCGCCGGCTCGCACGGGCGATCGACAACATCAAGATCCTGAGCCTGTGCGGCGGCGTGCCGATGGGCCCGCAGATCGGCTCGCTCGAACACGGCGCGCATATCGTCGTCGGCACGCCTGGTCGCATCCAGGACCACTTGAGCCGTGGCTCGCTCAACCTGAAGACCATCAGTACGCTGGTGCTGGATGAGGCCGACCGCATGGTCGACATGGGCTTTTACGACGAGATCCGCTATATCGTCGACGCCTGCCCCAAGCGTCGCCAGACGCTACTGTTTTCCGCCACCTATCCGGACAGCATCCGCAAGGACAGTTCGCGCTTCCTGCGCGAACCGCTGGAAGTCAAGGTCGAGGCGCAGCACGATGCCAGCCGCATCGAACAGCGCTTTTACCTGATCGACCCGGCCGAGCGCAACGCGACGGTCGGCAGGCTACTCGATCATTTCCGCCCAACTTCGACGCTCGCGTTCTGCAACACCAAAATCCACTGCCGAGAACTGGCCGCCGAACTGCAAGCGCAAGGCTATTCTGCCTTGGCGCTGTATGGCGAACTGGAACAGCGCGAGCGCGACGAGATTCTGCTGCGCTTTGCCAACCAGAGCTGCTCGGTGCTGGTCGCCACCGATGTCGCCGCGCGTGGGCTGGATATTTCCACGCTCGATGCCGTGATCAACGTTGATGTCTCGCGCGATACCGAAGTGCACATCCACCGCATCGGCCGCACCGGTCGCGGCGCGGAAAAAGGCTTGGCATTGAGTCTGGCGGCGCAAAACGAGAAGAAATGGGTAACGTTCATCGAGGAATACCAGGGCGGCAAGGTGGCCTGGCATGATCTGGCCGAACTCACGCCCAGCAACGAAGGCCCACTGCTGCCGCCGATGATTACGCTGTGCATTGCCGGCGGCAAGAAAGACAAGCTGCGCCCCGGCGATCTCTTGGGCGCGCTCACCGGCGATGCCGGGATCGCAGGCACCCATGTGGGCAAGATCAGTGTGTTTGAAAACTTCACTTACGTGGCACTGCACCGCAGCATCGCCGAGCAGGCAATTCGCAAGCTCTCGCGCAGCAACATCAAGGGGAAAAGTTTCAAAATGCGTTTTGTCGGCGAATAACCGCTACTGAAGCTGAATAATGCAAAAAGCCTCCGGTCCGGAGGCTTTTTCCTTCTAACGGCTTGTTTCCCCGTTATTCATTCGCATCAAGAAACATCCCGTCCTCGCCCCGGTCGAATTCCGCGCCGACCGGTTCATCCAGCAGGGAAACAATCGCTTCGTCGTAATTCGCGACCACGTTCACATCGAGCACGCTGAAGTTCTTGGTGTTGTCGATGTAGGCATCGCTCTCGGTACCGGCCAGAAAGCGCCAGCCGCTGTCGGCGTCGTCTTCGGGTTCTTCGCGATAGGCGTAACCCACAGGATGTCCTTCGACCGTGATCAGGTCACTCACCACACACAGGCCATGGCCTTCGGCGAGCGGTTTGATCTGGTTTTTTTCGAGTCGGTATTCCTTGTGCATAATGGCCGCCTTTGCGAGTGGTTGAATTATCTGAATGCCGGCAACGTGAAACACGTGCAACCGGCCGCCTAAACGTAATCGAGTGGCAAAGCCGTAGTGTACTTCAATTGCTCCATCGCAAAGCTGGAACTCACGTCCTGCAGTTCCACGCTGGCGATCATGCGCTTGTAGACCGCATCGAAAGCCTTGATGTCCGGCACCACCACGCGCAGCAGGTAATCGACGTCGCCGCTCATGCGGTAGAACTCGACCACTTCGGGAATCGCGCTGATCGCGCTGCAGAATGCTTCGGCCCATTGCATGCTGTGGCGCGCAGCGCGCACCGAGACAAACACCGTAACGCTGACATTGAGCCTTTCCGCATCGAGCAATGCCACCTTGCGCCGGATAATGCCGGCTTCCTGCATGCGCTGGATGCGCCGCCAGCACGGCGTGGGCGAGAGGTTAACCCGGCTGGCGAGCTCGTTCAGCGGCAAATCGGCATCCTGCTGCAGGATATCGAGCAGGGCCAGATCGATACGGTCGAGTTTTGTTTTCATGTTTTGCCAATATATTGGAAAATATTTGCCAAATATTAGCCACTTCTCAAAACAACGCAAACATTTTCCCGCCGATACGCCAGATAATCTTTTCATCACCTACCGGAACGCACACGATGAAAACAATTGGCCTGATCGGCGGCATGAGCTGGGAATCCACCACTCTTTACTACCAAACCATGAACCGTGCCGTAGCGGAACGCCTGGGCGGGCTGAACTCGGCGCGCGTCGTGCTCGCCAGCGTGAACTTTGCCGAGATCGCCGCGATGCAACGTGCCGGTCAGTGGGCCGAGATGGCCGAGGTACTGGCTAACAGTGCACGCAAGCTGGAAAGCGCCGGTGCGGAATGCATCCTGATCGGCACCAACACCATGCACAAGGTTGCGCCACAAGTGCAAGCCGCGATCGGCGTGCCGCTGCTGCATATTGCCGACGCGGCGGCCATTGCGATCCGCGAGCACGGTCTGCGCAAGGTGGGCCTGCTCGGCACCCGTTTCACCATGGAGCAGCCCTTCTACGCCGAACATCTGGCGCAGTATGGCATTGAGGCCGTGATTCCGAACGAAGCCGACCGTGCCGAAGTCCACCGGATCATTTTCGACGAACTTTGCCAAGGCAAGATGCTGGACTACTCGCGCCACACACTGCTACGCATTGCCGACAAACTGGCAGTGCAAGGTGCTGAGGGGCTAATTTTGGGCTGCACCGAACTGCCGTTGTTACTACAGCAGTCGCACACGCCCATTGCCCTGTTCGATACCACGGTACTGCACGCACTGGCCGCAGTGGATTTTGCATTGTAGGGGAAGATGGCCAGTCAGCCTACCGGACAGGCAGAAACCGCTTTGCAGTGCCGACCAGCCTGAATCCGGTCAGAAACGCTCGTCAGCGCGTAGATAACGCCACTGCCCTTGTGGCAGTTCGTTCAGTGCGATGCGCCCGATACGAATTCGGCGCACTGCTGCCACGCGCAGGCCGACCAGATCGCAGATCTGGCGCACCAGCCGGTTGCGGTTTTCGCGCAGGATGATGCGCAGCTGCAGATCGTTCTGCCGGCTGGCTTTCAGCGACGGCACTTCTGCGCCTTCGACCTTGAGTCGCCCGGTATTGAGCCGCGCCAGCGTATCTTCCCCCATCGGCACGTGAAGATCGACGAGGTATTCCTGTTCGTAATCCTTGGCGCTCGACAGCAGCTTGCGAGCAATGCGCCCATCCTGCGTCAGCACCAAGAGGCCCGAGGAATCCACATCGAGCCAGCCGGCCGGTGAAAGCCCACTATGATGCCGGCGCACATAATGGATGCCGGATTTATCCAGCACGAAACGCGTGTCTTCCTTGACCAGCTGCCAAGCCGGGCGCTCGCCCGGTTCCGCCGGTCCGCAGACATAACCGACCGGCTTGTTGAGCACGATGGTCACGCGCTCGGCCAGTACGCCTTCAGCCTCGCGAACCAGCTCGATGCGTTGCTCGGGCCGCACGCGGCTGCCTAGTACATCGACCACCACGCCATCGACCTTGACCCAGCCACGCTCGATGAATTCATCGGCTTCGCGGCGGGAGCACAAGCCCAGCTCGGCCATGCGTTTGGAAAGGCGGATTGAATCTTCGGACATGGTGAACCTGCTGCGGTAATGAATTAGAGGGGGATTGTAGCCCGGAAGACCTGAGCCAATGCGGGGTTTATTCCGAGACCTTGCCGCGCAAGGCCTTGATCGCGCCGCGGCGCACCTTGCTGTCGACGCGTTTGCGCCGTGAACTGTAGCTCGGCTTGGTCGCGTGACGCACGCTGGGGGCGCTGGCGACGCTCTCGATTAGCGCCATCAGCCGCTGCAGCGCATCGGCGCGGTTGGATTCCAGGCTGCGATACTGCTGCGCCTTGATCACCACCACACCGTCCTTGCTGATGCGCTGATCATTCAACGCCAGCAGGCGTTCTTTGTACTCGTCGGGCAGGGATGAGTGCGGGATATCGAAGCGCAGATGCACCGCGCTGGAAACCTTGTTCACGTTCTGGCCACCCGCGCCTTGCGCGCGGATGGCACTGAACTCGATTTCGTCTGGAGAGAGCGTGACCGGCGGCAAGCGGCTCATGGGCAGTTCCTCGCCCGTACCAAGCCGCAACAGCGTGCGGTCACGTCAGAACAGATCAAGCGACGCTGACCCGCGCGAACTTGCGCTTGCCAACTTGCAGTACCACGGTTTCACCCTTGGCGATCAGCACGGCCTTGTCGCTGACCTTTTCGCCGTTGATCTTCACCGCGCCACCCTGGATATCACGCATCGCTTGCGAAGTGGACGCACAAAGCTGGGTTTCCTTCAGCGCATGGGTGACGGTAATGCCCTCGCCTTCGGCCGGCAGCGTGAATTCCGGCATCTCGTCCGGGATTTCGCCCTTCTTGAAGCGGGTTTCAAAATCGGCCAGCGCCGCTTCGGCCGCCGCCTGATTGTGGAAGCGGGCGACGAATTCCTGCGCCAGCAGCACCTTCAAATCACGCGGGTTACGACCAGCTTCGACTTCGGCCTTGAACTGGCGGATTTCGGCGAGTGGGCGGAAAGACAGCAGCTCGTAGTAGCGCCACATCAGGGTGTCGGAAACGCTCATCACCTTGCCAAAGATCTCGTTGGCCGGTTCGCTGATGCCGATATAGTTGCCCAGCGATTTGGACATCTTGTTCACGCCGTCGAGACCTTCGAGCAGCGGCATCATCAGTACCACTTGCGGCGACTGGCCGTGCTGCTGTTGCAGCATGCGGCCCATCAGCAGGTTGAATTTCTGGTCGGTGCCGCCGAGCTCCATGTCCGACTTCATCGCCACCGAATCGTAGCCCTGCATCAGCGGATACATGAATTCGTGAATCGCAATCGGCTGGTTCGATTTGAAGCGCTTGCCGAAATCGTCGCGCTCCAGCATGCGCGCCACGGTCATCGACGCGGCGAGCTTCAGCATGCCGGCCGCGCCGAGTTCATTCAGCCAGGTCGAGTTGAACATGATCTCGGTCTTGGCCGGATCGAGAATCTTGAAAACCTGGTCGGCGTAGGTCTGCGCGTTGGCCTTGACCTGCTCTTCGGTCAACGGCGGGCGCGTGGTGTTCTTGCCGGTCGGATCGCCGATGCGGCCGGTGAAATCACCGATCAGAAACTGCGCGTGATGGCCCAGATCCTGCAACTGGCGCAGCTTGTTGATCACCACGGTATGACCGAGATGCAGATCGGGCGCAGTCGGGTCCATGCCCAGCTTGATCTTCAGCGGCACGCCGCTCGTGCGGCTTTTTTCCAGCTTCTGGATCAACTCGTTTTCCGGGATGATTTCTTCCGCACCGCGCTTGATTACTTCCAGCGCAGCCAGCGTATCGGGATGAAGGGTTTTTTCAGCGGTATCGGTCATTTTCAACAGTTCGGACAAGGGCGCAAAGGCGGAATTATAGCGCGGGAGGGAAGGCTCCGGGACGGACAAGCCATATTGCCGGTCTTCCGCATTCCGGGATTGCGGTTCCGGCAAATGACACATACCACAGCGAAATCGTAAAACAGGTTCTCAGGGCATATCGGGCAGCTCGGCAAACACCTGGCGCAGGCTTTCACCCCACTGATTGTGGATCAGATTGAAATAGGGATCATCGTTTTCAATGCTGACATGCTTGGCCACACATAAGGCATCGCGCTCGTAGACCAGCAGATCCAGGGGCAAGCCAACCGACAGGTTGGAGCGGATCGTTGAATCCATGGAAATCAGCGCGCACTTGGCCCCTTCGGCCAGCGAGCGGCCGCGATGAATCACCCGGTCAATAATCGGTTTGCCATATTTGGATTCGCCGATCTGGAAATACGGGGTTTCCGGCGTTGCTTCGATAAAATTGCCCGCCGCGTAAATCTGGAACAGGCGCGGCGCTTCGCCGGCGATCTGCCCGCCCAGGATGAAGGCCGCGGTGAATTCAATGCCGAACTCCTTGAGATCTTCCGCATCGCGCCGACGCACTTCACGCAGGGCATCCCCCACCACGCGGGCGGCTTCAAACATGGTCGGGGCATTCATCAGGCAATGCCCCTCTGCGGCATGGTTGCTTTCCTGCAGCAGCGTAGTCACTGCCTGGCTGATCGCCAGATTGCCCGAGCTCAAGAGCACCAGCACCCGGTCACCCGCGCGTTCGTACACCGTCATCTTGCGAAAGGTGTTGATATGGTCCACACCCGCATTGGTGCGGGAATCGGAAAGAAACACCAGCCCGGCATCCAGCCGCATGGCCACGCAATAAGTCATTGCTTCTCCTGTTTCAGGCGGGTCTTGTGCCCGCCTCTTCCATCATTAGAACCTGTTCGTAGTCACTGTTGCTGGGCACCGTGACTCACCATTACTTTCACCGCCATCGCTTCTTCGCCACCGCCACGTCGAACGCCGCGTACCGGACAGGCATCGAGATAATCGCGCCCGACCGCCAGCCGGCAGTGTTCCGGGCCGGTAAAGCGATTGTGGGTGATATCGAAGCTGATCCAGCCCAATCCTTCCACCCAGACATCGGCCCAGGCGTGGCTCGCGGCATGCAGGCTGCCGCCCGGATGGATATAGCCGCTGACATAGCGCGCCGGCAGATCCATGGCGCGGCAGCAGGCAATGAACAGGTGGGCATGATCCTGACAAACACCGCTACCCTGCGCCAGCGTTTGAATCGCCGTACTTTGCACATCGCTGCTGCCAGGGATATATGCCACCTTTTCCTGGATCGAGCCGATCAGTTTGAACAGCGTATCGATGCGCGCACCATGCGGTTCGAGATGGCGCCGGGCCAGATCGCGCACCGCCTCGTCGGCCTGCGTCAGCCGGGTTTCCTGCAGGTAGGCCAGGACAGGCACTTCGCCGCCATCGGAGGGGCGATGGGCATTCTGTTCATCCACCGAAATCTGGCCGCTGACCACGATGCGGATTTCATGGTGCGGCGAATCCATCACCAAAATGTGGCCAATATTGCCGTAGGCATCGGTATGGCGCTGATAACGCCCCGGCGCAGAGATTTTCCAGTTCAGCGCGCGCTGTTGTGCTTCCATGCGCGGGGTCAGGCGCAGATGCTGGATGGTGTAATCGACCGGGTGCGAATACTGGTAAATGGTTTCGTGCTGGATGTTAAGTAGCATGGTTTCTCCTGTATTGCTTTTTTGCTCTACTACTGAGATAGGTTCTTAGAGCAAGGAAGGCAGCAAAAAATCCTGTCCGATCCGGTTACCCAGGTCAGAAATACGCTCGGTGAAGCGCGTCAAAAAGTGGTGCAGGCCATCGGCAAAAATATCCTCGATGCGGCCATAGCGCAGCTCGGCATGCAACTGCCCGGCCCGGCGGATGGTTTCAGCTGAATGACGATTGGCGATCTTGTTCAAGGCGGCATCCACCGCTTCCAAGCAGGTCCGCAAGGAACGCGGCATGTCATCGCGCAGGATCAGGAGTTCGGCCACACGCGTTGGCGTCATCACGTCGCGATAGACCCGGCGATAGATTTCAAAGGCCGAGACCGAGCGCAGCAATGCGCCCCATTGGTAGTAATCGCCGGCTCCCCCGCTGGTCAGCCCCGCCGCTAGCAGGTGGTATTTCACATCGAGCAGGCGGGCCGTGTTATCGGCACGTTCGAGGTGGGTGCCCAAGCGGATGAAGTGAAAAGCTTCGTCGTGCAGCATGGTGCCGAAGGTCACCCCGCGCGAGAGCGACGAGCGCCGTTTGACCCACTCGAAAAATTCGCCGTGATCGACTTCGGACAGCGGCCGCGCCGCGCGCTGCGCCATTTCCAGCCAGGTTGAGTTGACGGTCTCCCACATTTCCTGCGTCAGAGTGCCGCGCACGGCATGGGCGTTTTCCCGTGCTGCGCGCAGGCAGTTGTAGATGCTGGAGGCGTTCAGTTCATCGAAAGCCAGGAAATGCAGCACCTTGGCGCCATCAACGGCACCGTGCCGGTCGAGATACGCCTGCGCCATGCCATTGCAGTTGAGTGCGGCCAGCCAGCTGCGATTGGCCACATCGGTCGTTTGCGGTACCAGCGACATCTGCCAGGTGACATCCAGCAGACGGGCGATGTTCTCGGCACGCTCGATATAGCGCGCCATCCAGTAAAGTTGATCTGCGGTGCGGGATAACATATTTACTCCTCCAGAACCCAGGTGTCTTTCGTGCCCCCGCCCTGCGAGGAATTCACCACCAGCGAGCCTTCGCGCAACGCCACACGCGTCAGTCCGCCCGGCACCATCTTGATTTCCTTGCCGGAGAGCACGAACGGGCGCAGATCGATATGGCGCGGGGCAATGCCGGATTCGACAAAGATCGGGCATGTGGAAAGCGCCAGGGTCGGCTGGGCAATGTACTGCGTTGGATGTGCGATCAGTAGCTCTCGGAAACGGGCGATCTCATCCTTGCTGGCCGCCGGACCCACCAGCATGCCGTAGCCACCGGCACCGTGAGTTTCCTTGACCACGAGTTCCGGTAAATGATCGAGCACGTACGCCAGATCGTCCGGCTTGCGGCACATCCAGGTCGGCACGTTGTTGAGCAACGGCTCCTCGCCCAGATAGAAGCGGATCATCTCGGGCACATACGGGTAGATGGATTTGTCATCCGCCACGCCGGCGCCAATCGCATTGGCCAGCGTCACCCGGCCGGCGCGATAGACCGAGAGCAAGCCCGGCACGCCGAGCATCGAATCCTGGCGGAAAGCCAGCGGATCAAGGAAATCATCGTCGATGCGGCGGTAGATCACATCGACGCGTTGCGGGCCTTGCGTGGTGCGCATGTAAACCGCATCGTCGCGCACGAAGAGATCGCGCCCTTCGACCAGCTCCACACCCATCTGCTGCGCCAGAAACGCATGTTCGAAATAGGCCGAGTTATAGCTGCCCGGCGTCATCACCACCACGGTCGGATCGCTCACGCCTTTCGGGGCGCAGGAGCGCAGGTTGTCGAGCAGCATGTCCGGGTAATGCTCGACCGGCGCGATCTTGTGGCGGGCAAACAGCTCCGGAAACAGCCGCATCATCATCTTGCGGTCTTCCAGCATGTAGGAAACACCGGAAGGCACGCGCAGATTGTCTTCCAGCACGAAGAATTCACCCGCACCGGCGCGCACCACATCAACGCCGGCGATATGGGTATAGATGCCTTCCGGCACGTCGACACCCTGCATTTCCGGCCGGTATTGGGCATTTTTCAGGATTTGCTCGGGCGGAATCAGCCCGGCCTTGAGGATGTCCTGGTTATGATAAATATCGTGAATGAACAGATTGAGTGCCCGCACCCGCTGGCGAAGACCCTCGGCCAACGCTTTCCACTCCTGGGCCGGAATGATGCGCGGCAACAGATCAAACGGGATCAGGCGCTCGGTGCCGGCCTCTTCGCCATACACCGCAAAGGTGATGCCCAGTCGGCGGAAAGTCAGGTCGGCTTCGGCTTGCTTGCGCGCCAAGCGTTCCGCCGCAGTTTCTTTCAGCCATTTGCAGTACTCGCGGTAATGCGGGCGGGGTTCGCCCGTTGCCTGCGTCATTTCATCGTAAAATGCGGAATTCATCATAGCTTGGGCAATCCGGAATCATTACCACTTGCGTAATGCAGGAAGCGTGCCACGCATCATGCACGTGAAAGCGGCAGGTTCGGTCAACGCCACGCACCAAGGCCGCGCCTACTTGCAGAAAACCATGCGCCTGCATGGTGCAGCTGGATCAATTCACTGCTAATTCAGCCACAATTCATGCTATTGAAATGACAGCCAAAGGGCTGGGGCGCTAAACTCCAGCCTAGTTTTAAAACAGGGAGAAACCACAATGAAAAGCATCATTTCCGATATGGACGGCGTGATTTACCGGGGCAAACAACTGATCCCGGGCGCCCAGGATTTCGTACAACGCTTGCTTGCCAGCAAGACACCGTTTCTGTTCCTGACCAACAACGCAGAACAAACCCCGATCGACCTCAAGCTCAAGCTCGAGCAAATGGGCGTCCACGGCCTGACCGAAGACAATTTCATCACCGCCGCCATGGCCACGGCGATGTTTCTCAAGGCGCAAAACCGCAAACCCACGCCCAAGGCTTTCGTGATCGGCGGCGGCGGCTTGATGAGCGAGCTTTACAACGTGGGCTTCTCGATTTCCGAATCGAACCCGGATTACGTGATCGTGGCCAAGTCCACCTCGTTCGGCTATGAACAACTGAAAAAAGCCGTGCGTTTCATCGACCACGGCGCCAAGTTCATCGGCACCAATCCGGACATGATCGACCCGGTGGAAGGCGGCATGGAACCGGCAGCCGGCACCATTCTCGCCGCGATTTCCGCAGCCACCGGCAAGAAGCCCTATATCGTCGGCAAGCCCAATGCCCTGATGATGACGCTCGCCACGCGCAAGCTGGGCGTGCACCCGGACAACGCGGTGATGGTTGGCGATCGCATGGATACCGATATCGTGGGCGGCATGGAAGCGGGCATGACCACCGCACTGGTGCTCTCCGGCGTGACCAGCCCGGAAATCATGGAAACCTTCCCGTACCGTCCGGACCATGTATTCAACAACGTCGGCGAGATCGATCTGGCCTCGCTTTAAGTCCCAACGAAGTTCTAAAAAAATGGCCCCGAATTCAATATTCGGGGCCATTTTCAATGGAGTCCACCCAAAAGCTCGACTCCTATATCTCGACGAGTTGCGCCATATCGGACATCACTTCCAGATTGGCCTGCTCCATTGCCGCAATCGATTCCAGCGCGCCGGTTAAATCATTCTCCCGGAAGCGTTGCAGCGCCTGTTGTGCCTTGTCATGCACGGCCTTGTGCGGCGTCTCCATCGCGCGGAATTTTTCGTTGCCGGAAAAGACCTCTTTGCCATCGCCGCTGTAATACCACTGTCCCAGGCGACAATCGGTCACCGCTGGCAGCGCCCGGACGCCGAACGGTGCAATCCCCATGCAAACCTTGTAGACCTCCAGTTTCAATGCCAGCTCTTCCAGATTGGCCAGTTCGACATAAGACACCTGCGCCGCCTTGGTGATCGCGGATTCCATGCTCTGCGCCCGATCCAGCACACGTTGCATGCCGGTGGTAGCGGCCAGACTACCCTGGCTGCAATGTTGCGCTTCTTCCGCGCCCTGCCCCATCAGATCCTTGACCTGGCTGGTCTGATCCTGAATCTGACCGACCAGGCCTGCGATTTCACGTGTGGCCTGCGCGGTGCGTTCGGCCAATTTCCTGACTTCATCAGCCACCACGGCAAAACCGCGACCCTGCTCGCCGGCACGCGCGGCTTCGATCGCGGCGTTCAGGGCCAGCAAGTTGGTCTGGTCGGCCACCTCCTTGATAAGCTGGATGATGCCGCCGATCTGGCTGGCACGGTCATGCAGCGAGGCCACACTGGCCGAGGCCTGCTCCATCCGTTCGAACAACACGCCAAGGTCTGCGGCCATCTGCGCAAGTGCGGCGCGGCTGCTGCCGGACTCCTCGGCCATTTCGACGGCAGAAGATTTTTGCTGGTTCAAGGCACTGGCCAACCCGGAAAACGAATTGCCCAGCCCGTCGAGCGACTGGCCGAAATTAGCCAGATTGGCAAACATGCCGCGATGAAAGCGCTCCTTTTCTGCCTGCTGCGCAAGCGCTTCCTGCAAGCGGACATTCTCGGCTTCAAGCTGCACGAACCGAGCCTGCAAGTTGGCCTGTCCGGCTCGCAGTTGCTCGTTTTCCTGCATAGCAGTTGCCAGCTTCTGTTTTGAACTCATTCCAAACATGTGTTTCCTAACACCAGCAGTTGCAAATACACCCCCAGCCTGCCGGCCGGGGCTGTCAGAATTTACGCTTGGCCCGCAGCAGAGCGCTCCGCATTGAGGAACAACACGTTGTTTTCCAGATGGATATGCTGCATCAGGTCTTCGCGCAACTGGATCAGCCCGGCATACAGCGCACGCCAGGTATTGCAGGCATCCACCGGGTGCACCAGATCGTTGGTAAGGCTCGCCAACTCTTCGAGCACCTCGCCATGCTGGTCATGCTCGAAGCGCATCATCGAGATCGGGGCTTGTGCCGTGCTATCGTTGCCGCGCAACAGCATGGGGAACAGGATCTGCTCTTCTTTCATCATGTGGTTGGTCAGTTCCTGCTGCATGATTTCCAAGAGATCGGCCAGACCCACCGGGCAATCCGGCCGGTCGCCGTGCACCGCTTCCACCCGCAGCGCAAGACGGATGACCTCGGGCAATTGTTCACGATGCCGGTCATGGAAACGGCGCAGGATGTGCTCGATCAACTCGGGTACAGGAGCTTCTCTCCAGTCGCGCCCGGAAGCGTCCTGAGCTTGCAGCGCAGCAAGTTCAGCCAGCAGCGCTTGCGTATCCACGCCGCGCTTGGCCGCTGCTTCGCCCAGGCTAATGTGACCGCCGCAGCAGAAGTCGAGTTTGTGGTTATGAAAGACACGGGTAGCGCCCGGCAGTGCGCAAGCAATTTGGCCGATGGGTTGTTCGAGCAGGCTCATGGCGGTAATCCTATTAGTGAGTGAGTAACGCCTGATCTATTGCAATCGCCATGCCAGAATTCAACACCCTGATTTTGAAAGAATTATTTTATTAATGGTTGTTTTTACCTTATCATTGAAAGGTATTTAATACCTCACAATGGTTGTATTTACCATGATGGATACCTTGCTGTTGGCCGATCTGGTCACCGAATTGCCTCGGGCAGTACGCTTGCAGCGACTGGTCAGCGCACTGCGCATGCATTTCAACTGCGGTGCCGTAGGTCTGCTGAAAGTGGAAGGCGATACCCTATGCCCGTTGGCGGTTGAAGGTTTGGCACGCGAAACGCTGGGGCGCCGTTTCGTCGTGGCGCAACACCCACGCCTGTCCGCGATTTTGGCGAGCCGGGCACCAGTGCGCTTTCCACCCGGCAGTACCCTGCCCGATCCCTATGACGGCCTGCTCGATAACCATCTGGGGGAACCGCTGCCGGTACACGATTGCATGGGAATCAGTCTTTACCTGGAAGGCAAATTGTGGGGCGCGATGACACTGGATGCGCTAAGCGGCGATGTTTTCGGCGAGAAGGCCAGCGAAGAGCTGGTCCATATGGCGCTGATCATCGAAACCGCCGTCCGGCTGACCCGGCTTGAGGAAGAAAACCGCAGCCTGCGCGCTGGCCGGGCCGAGCAAGAAACACTCACCCATGTGGCAGGTGCGTCCGGCGAAGTGGAAATCATCGGGCAAAGCCCGCAACTGCAAGGCTTGTTGCAGGAATTGGATATCGTCGCCGATTCCGAGTTACCGGTCTTGCTGCTGGGCGAAACCGGCGTGGGCAAGGAATTGTTTGCACGGCGATTGCACCGGGCATCGCGCCGCAAGACCGGGCCGCTGGTTCAGGTCAATTGCGCTGCCTTGCCCGAATCGCTGGCCGAAAGCGAGTTGTTCGGCCACGTTAAAGGCGCTTTTTCCGGCGCGATTGGCGAGCGGGCCGGACGGATCGAAGCGGCCGAGGGGGGCACGCTGTTTCTGGACGAAGTCGGAGAGCTGCCGCTACCGGTACAGGCCAAACTGCTGCGCACCCTGCAGAACGGTGAAATCCAGCGCCTGGGCGCCGACCAGCCGCACAAGGTCAATGTGCGTATCGTGGCCGCCACCAATCGTCAACTGCATGACCGGGTGCGCGAAGGCCATTTCCGCGCCGACCTCTACCACCGCTTGTCCGTCTACCCGGTATTGATTCCGCCCTTGCGCGAACGCGGCAACGATGTGCTCCTGCTGGCCGGCAGTTTTCTGGAACTGAACCGCACCCGCCTTGGCGTGCGCAGCCTGCGGCTCTCGGTGGAAGCGGAACTGGCGCTGTGCGCGTATACCTGGCCCGGCAATGTACGCGAGCTGGAACACGTGATCAGCCGGGCCGCACTGCGCGCGGTCAGCCGCGGTGCCAAGCGCACGGAAATCGTCACGCTGGAGCCGGAACACCTGGATCTGGATCTGACGCATGCGCCGTTGACGTTGCTTCAACCCCCGGCGGTCAACAATGCTGAAACGCCTTCAGCGGTAACTGAAGGCGTTCCACTCAAGACCGCAGTCGATGCCTATCAGCGCCAGCTGATCCGGCAAACCCTGGCGCAATGCCAGGGTAACTGGGCCAATGCCGCGCGCGCTTTGGGGATCGACGCCAGTAACCTGCACAAGCTTTCCCGGCGTTTGGGCTTGAAGGGGTAACGGACAGGCCGGAAGCCCCGGTCACACCGTTACAGGGCGACAGGAACGATCAAGACCTCGACTCGCCGGTTTTGGGCGCGCCCCTCGGCAGTGGCATTGTCCGCGATCGGGCGAGTAAGGCCATAGCCAATGGCCTGCAGGCGGTTGGACGCCACGCCACGCTGGATCAAATAGCTGCGAACGCTCTGGGCACGGTTTTCCGACAACGTTTGGTTATACGCGGCTGCCCCCACAGAATCGGTATGCCCCTCGATCTGCACCACCGTGCCCGGATACTGGTTGATACTGCCTGCCAGCTGATCCAGCACCGGCTGGAATTGCGGTCGAACGTCCGCACGGTTGGTATCGAAAGTGATATTGGCGGGAGCCTGCAAGCGCAGGGTATCGCCTTCGCGTTTGACTTCCACGCCGGTGCCTTCCATCTGGCGCCGCAATTCTCTTTCCTGCTTATCCATCTGGTTGCCAACCAGGCCACCCAGCGTCGCGCCGATCACCGCACCCAGCACCGCACCTTTGCCATGATCGCCCCGGCCGGAAACCACGCTACCCAAGATTGCGCCGCTTCCTGCGCCCACCGCGGCGCCGGTGGCGGCTTTTCCGTGTTCACCCTGGAAAGGGTTGGATGCGCAGCCAACCAAAAACAAGGCGGTGATCACTGAGATAACAATTGAATTTTTCACGTTTTCCTCCTGTTTGGCATGCGGGCTTGCCGGGCAACTGAAAACTCCAAAATAGCGGCAAGCCTTTTCTGACACTAGATCAGGATTCCTCTGCCGCAACAGGAATCAAGGGCTTATCGAGTCAGGCGGCAACTCGCTGATTCAGGGCGCTCCGGCATCTTCGAGAATCTTCACGATCTCGGCAAAGCCACGCGCACGCGCCAAAGCGAGCGGCGTAAACCCTTGCCGGTCGGTGAGTTTCAGGGAGGCCCCGGCCTGCACCAAGGCGCGAACGGTTTCCACATGGCGCTTGCCCCCATCGCCCAGCACGATGGCCTCGATCAGCGCGGTCCAGTGCAGATTGTTCACATGGTCCAGCGGCGCCCCGGCTGCGATCAATTGTTTGACCACGCCGGCATGACCCAGATGCGCGGCCGCAATCAGTGCCGTGCCTTCGTAACGACTGGTGGTCAGCCGGGCACTGGCACCGAGCGAGAGCAGCAGGCGCAAGGTCTCTTCATCGTTATTGACCGCGGCAATGGTGACCGCGTCATAACGATCATTTTCCAGAATCTCCAGATTGGCCCCGCCTTTGGCCAGCGCACGTAAAGCCGCGCGCTGGCCGGCAAAGGTGGCAACGTGGACGGGTGTACGGCCATGGCTGTCGGTTACATTCGGGTTGGCACCCGCAGCCAGCAGGCGTTCGATCTGGATTGCATCGCCTTTGTGAGCAGCAGCATGCAGTCCGCGATAGGCCGCCGCCTCTGCAACGGTGGGCGCGACCTGAGCCATAGCCGATACTGCGATCAGCCCACTCAGCAGGGCACATGCGATAAACGCAAGAAATGAAATACGCGGCATGGAAAAACGGATCGACATCATCATCACCTCCCGGCAAAGCAGATAAGGGGCGCGGCCGCCCCCGTCGCGAGTTACCGCAGCAAATCCTTGACCTTGTCGAGCGCCATGTTGGCGCACTGATCGTCGAGATGGCCACCGGGCGCACCGCCAATCCCCACCGCGCCGATCACTTCATTGCCCACCTTGACCGGCACTCCGCCGCCCAACAGCAGGAATCCCGGGATATGCACGAGATTGGCCGCACCCGGCGTTTTCTGGGCGCCTTCCATCATGGCCTGCGTATTGTTCTTGGCAGAAGCGGCGGTATAGGCCTTTTGCTGGCTGGCCGCGAGCGTGTGCGGGCCGGCGTTGTCGGCACGCTGTACCGCCCGCACGCCACCGGCGCGATCGACCACCGTGACTGCCACGGCGTAACCATTGGCCATGCAGGCGGCAACGCCGGCCGAAGCGATCTGGTTGGCGAGCTCCAGCGACATATTCTTTTCGGTGCGAACTTGAGCCTGTGCCGCAGCGGCGGTGGCAAGCAGCGCGAGGGCGGAAAGTTTGAAAGCAAGCGTGGACATATGTGTTCTCCTCAGGGGTTGAATTGGCTGGTTCAGCACTGTGCAAACCGTGAGGAAACTTTAAGCCGGCCGAGCGGGTGCCACCATTCGTGCGGCTACGTGGTGACATCCGTATAACTACTGAGTGACTGGGGCGCGACCGACGTCGCAATAGATATCAACCGGCAGGCGATTCGGTCAACTCGGCAAACTGCCGAATCAACTGTGCCAGCGATTCGACTTCCAGCTTGGCAAAGAGGTGCGCACGGTGGGTTTCGACCGTGCGCGGCGACAGGCCGAGCGCGCGGCCGATTTCCTTGTTGGTCAGTCCGGCAACGATCAGGCCGAGCACTTCGCGCTCGCGTTCGGACAACTGCAGATAGCGTTCGCGCGCTTCGCGGCTGGCCTCGCTGCGTTCGCGCAGGCGCACATGCTGGCGCACGGCCTGCTGCAAGGTTTCCAGCAGCAGCTCATCATTCACCGGTTTTTCCAGAAATTCCGCCGCACCGGCCTTGAAGGCGCGCCGACACATATCGACCGTGCCGTGGCCGGTCAGCAGGATCACGGGCTGATCCACCTGTTGCGCCATCAGCGTTTCGAGCACCGTCAATCCGCTGATGCCGGGCATGCGCACATCGAGCACGATGGCGCCGATACTCTGGCGATCGAACTGCGCGATGAAATTCTGCGGATCGGCCCAACACTCCACGCGCAGGCCGACCGTGCCGATCAGTAGCGCAAGGCTTGTGCGCACCGCTTCGTCGTCGTCGATCAGGTGTATCAGCGGGGAAAGCAGTCGGGTCATGAGGGGGCCTTTTCATCGGGCAGAATCAGGCTGAAGCGGGCGCCGCGCGGCGAGATATTCTCCGCAACGATCCTCGCGCCCATGCTCATCGCCAGCGTTTCGCTCAAGCCAAGCCCCAATCCCAAGCCATTATTGCGCGTGGTGAAAAATGGCTCGAACAGGCGGGGAAGCACATCTGGCGCGATACCCGGTCCGCTGTCTTCAATCCTCAATATCCAGCGGGCTTGCTCTTGGCATACGCGCAGCGTGAGCCGGCGCTCGCGCGGCGGAACCTGCTCCAGCGCCTGCAATGCGTTCATCAACAGGTTGTGAAGGATCTGCTCCAGCGCCACCGGATCGGCGCAAATTGCCGGCAGATCGGCCGGAATTTCCTGCACCGGTATCACCAGACGTTTCTGGCATTCGGGCTCCAGCAGGTACAGCACACCGCGGATCACGGCGCGAAGATCGAGCTGCTGCTGATTGCCGGAGAGATCGGGGCGCTCGACGGTGCGGCGCAGCCGGCCCAGCACGTCCGAGGCGCGCCGCGACTGTTCCGCCGCCTGCTGCATCGCCGTCCGTGCGGTGGCCAGATCCGGCTCATCGTCATCGAGCAATCGGCGCGCCGCCTGCGTGCTGGCGAGTACGGCAGTCAGGGGCTGATTCAATTCGTGCGCAAGCCCCGCAGCCAATTCGCCCAGCGTATTCAAGCGGGCTACCTGCCCCAGGCGCAGAAGCTCTTGCGCCCGGCGACGTTCATCACGCTGCTTCAATACACTGCGCAAACCCGCCAGCGCCACGGCCAGCAGGCTCAGCCACAGGAAAATGGAAACCCACGGCAGTTCGCTCCAGCCCACCTGGCGTTCTGCGACGACTTCAAACGGCTGGCTCTCGGCAGCCAGATGTTTGCGGAAATCAAAACGCCACCCGCCTGACCGACTCTGCCCCGGCTGCAGCACGAACTGTTGCCCATCCAGCACCAGCGCCACGCGCATGGGGCTGGTTGCCGCAGACACGGGCCAGTCATTCCAGGGGACCGAGCTGCGCAGATCGATGGTGAGTGCATGGCTTGCGGGCGTGGCCGCGAGCACCATGCGATAGCGCCCACGTAGCCAGTCCACGTCAGCCACGACTGGCCGCCCAAGCTGGTGCGAAGTGGATTCGGCTTTTTCCAGCGCCGCATCCGGCCAATGCGATCCGGGCTCGCGCTGGGCGACATCCAGAATCTGCGAATAGAGCGAGGAAAGCCGTTGCTCGCGGGAATCGCGCTCGGGTTGCAGAAGTGCAAGCGTGGCGAGAATGGCATCATGCTGCACGCCACGCTGACTCAGCAGGCGATGAATGATGCGGGCATCCGTCTCAAAAGCCGTGCGCAAATCCAGCAAGGCTGCCCGCGCCAGCAACACCGCGCCCAGCACGCCCAGACATACCCACAGCAACAGCCAGATACGAAGCGATTTCAGTTTGGAAAGCATGCTTAGATTTGCCTGCCCGATATTTTTGAATTGAAGTCCACTGCTATTCGAACTGCACGGTATAGCTGGCCCCCACCGAGCTTTCATCGTTGCCAACGCGCGTCACCAGCGACCAGGTACGGCTGAGTTGCAACGTACCCTTGACCGCATCGCGCAAGCCATTGATGCTTTTTTCCAGCGACACGCGGAAATTGCGGCCGAGCTGCTTGCTCACTGACACGATCTGGGTGGATTTGCCGTCCGTTTCCCGCACGCTGCGCATGCCAACTTCGTCGATGCCGATCTGCCCCAGAATCGCGTCTTCCAGCCCCCCGCCCTGCTTGCCGCCTCCCAGCAAGGCATGCGCGGCCTGCAGCATCAGCAGGCTATCGGATTTTTCCATGCCTTCCGTGCCGTGGCCGAACAGCAGCCAGGCCAGTTTCTGCGTATCGGGCACGCTCGGCTCGGAATACAGCTGCACGCGCGGGTTGAGCGCAGTACCCAGCACGTTGACGCCGGCCTCCACCGTCTGATTGCGGCGCATGGCGAGGATATCCAGCCCTGGATTATCGACCGCGCCCAGGAAAGACAACTGGCCGCGTTCGATTTCCAGGCGCTGGCCCCAAGCCCGATAACTGCCCTCTTTGACGCGCACCACGCCATTGGCCGTCAACGGCCGCGCAGGCTGCGCGCGCAGTCGCAGCAAGCCGTTCAGCTTGGCATCGAGGCCATAGCCGCGGAAGCGGAAATCATCGCCCAGATCCACGTCCACCGACAGGGCAAAGGCGGGCAACGTCTTGGGCGCCGGCCGTTCGCGCCCCACGACGACCACATCATCGGAAAGCCGCGGCACTTCTGCACTGCGGTATTCGATATCACCCTGATCGGCGCGCAGTTTGCCGCTGACGCTGATCTGACCCTTCTGCATGGTCAGGTCACCCTTGCCGGAAAGCACCAGCAGCAGATCGGAACGGCTGAACAGGGTCAGGCGATTGGCTTCGACCTGCGCCTGCCCGGAAGGTATTTCGCCGCGCAGGTCGATCACACCCTCGGCATGCACATCCCCTTGCCCGCCTTTGAACGTGGCCTGCTGCAACAGGATGCGCTGATCGGCCAGAGTCAGGCGGATCAGGCCATCGTGCAGGGAAAGACCCGAGGCCAGATCGCGAATACTCAGCCCGTCGCCATTCACCGCGCCCGACAAGCTCATGGCCTTCAGCGTACCGCTGCGGCGCACGTCAAAATTGAGCCGCCCGCCCAGTTGCAGGTCTGGCCCAAGCAGCGGATTAAGCGCCGCCAGTTGCGGCAGCTCGCCGCGTGCCTGCAGGTTGATCGGCGCGCCCTCAAGAATTTGCCCGCTGGCCGGATCAAACCGTGTGTCACCATTAACCGTGACATGGCCATAGCGCGCCGAGCGCACCACGCCGCTCAGGTCGATACGGTTATGCACGGCCTTGATCTGCGCACTGGCTTCGCGCAACTCGAACGGGATGCGATTGCCGACCGGGCCGCGCCAGAGGCTATCGCCACTTTCGCGCACCAGATTGATAGTGCCATTCAGATCACGCAGATTCTGCCCAAGCTGCAGCTGCCAATTGCCGCCCAGTATCAGATCGGACGAGTAATCGCTGGCACCGGCCAGCTTCAACCAGTCCGCCAGCGGCAACTGGCTAAGCTTGCCAGCGGTTTCCAGCTGGCCGGGCTGCCAGACGGTGCGCTGCAGGTTGACTTGCGCCTTGCCCAGCGACCAGCGCGAATCGCCCAGGCTGACGCGCTGCGATCCCGCTTCCAGCGTCGTGGGTGCCAGCAGGCGCAGAGGTTGCGGGCCGAGCAAGCTTAACTGGCGCAGAGTACCTTTCCAGTACCAGCCGGCATCGAGTCCCCCATCGAATTGCGCCTGCAGTTCGACAGGCCGCGCGCCGGCTTTGCCGCTCACCGATACGCTGGCGCTGTGCTGGCTGCGAGAGCCATCCACCTGCGCCAGGACCTTATCCAGCACGAGATCGCCCTGCTGCCAGCGCGTGGCATCCAGGCGCAAGCGCAAAGGGGCCTGCATGCCCTGTTGCAGGTGCGCCTCGACACGCGCGCCCTTCACCGCAATCCCGAGCGGTGTAACCAGATCGGCCAGATTCAGCTGCCCATCGATGGCGGGATCGGCCAAAGCACCGGAAATGCGCACGGAACCTACGGCGCTGCCGGAAAAACCTTTCCCCAGACTGCGCAGCGCAGGCCAATCGAGCCTGGCTTGCAACACATCGTTTTTCGCACCGAGCGCGCCATGCGCATCCACCCGGTTGCGACCGAGCATCAACCACAGATTGGCATCGGCAAGACGCTGGTTTTCCAACCGCAACCGGCCCTGCCCCTGCAGCGTTTCGCCATTGAAGCGGCTGTCGCTCAAGCGGTAATCCAGCGCCAACGCCGGGCGCGGCTGCAGATAGCCCTCGCTTTTGAACGTGCCGGAAAGCTGCCCCACCGGCACGGCGGCAAACTCGGCCGGATTGACGCGGGTAAACTCGCCCGCCAGCTTGAAATCGAGCTTGCCCTGCAGGTTCAATTCTCCCGAGCCGCTCAGCTTGCTTGAGCCACGCTGCAGCTGTGCCTGGCGAATCTGCAGGCGCCGCTCTTTCTGCGGATTGAGCCAGCCCAGATCGGCCTGCAAACGCGTGCGGCGCGCTGCATCGGCCAGATCGGCGCGGATATCCGGCGCCAGCCACGGCCCGTTCAGCGCGATTTTTCCGCTCAGCGCAGTCGCCGGTTGCCGGTTCCACAGGCGCGCCAGATCAAGCGCGGCGATATCCAGTTCCATCCCCAGCTTGCCCCGGCCTATCGTGCCCTGACCCTGGATTTTTCCTGCCCCCACCGTGGCTCGTAATCCGGAAAACTGCAGCTGCTCTCCGGCATATGCCAGTTGCGTATCGAGCTGCCCCACTGGAATCAACTGGGCGTTGAGCGCGCCGGGTCGATGGTTGACGATTTGCAGCGCGCCGCTCGCCGATTGCGCCCCGGTTGAATGCAGATCAAGCCGGATATCCAACTCGGCCTGCGGCAGGCCCGGCAGCAACCGCGCCGGATTGATGCCATCCAGCGTTACCCGACCTTCGCGCAGCATCTGGTAGGCATACGGGGCAAACAGGTCCAGACGCGCATCGATCACACTCTTGGCCCCCGGGCTTTCCAGTTGGCCGGTCAATTGCAAATCGCGCAGCGCCCCTTTGAATGCCCCCTGTGCATCGATACGGCGCTCCTCGACTTCTCCTTCAAAAGTAAAGGACCCGCTGCTGGCAAATGGCGCCTTGCCATCCACGGCCAGACTGGCTTCGCTTTTCCCCTGCGCTGAAACCAATTGCGCCAGTTCAAAACGATGCTGCCGGCCATCGCTGGAAAAACTGAACCGGATCGCCGAAAACGCCAATGCCGGCTGCACCAGGTGCAAAGAGCCGATCTGCGCCTTGTCCACTACGATTGCCAGCGGCAAGCGCAAATCCAGTGGCGGCACGCTGGGCGGTCGATCCGGCGGCGTGGGCTTGAGAGTCAGATCAACGCGCCCGAGCTTGAGTGCGGCCAGTTGCACCCGTCCCTGCAACAGCGCCCGCGGTTGCCAGTCGAGTTCGATCCGGTCGATATCGAGATGGACATCGGCGCTGTCGAGCTTGACGTCACGCAGCGTCAGCGAATTCCAGAGCGAGCCTTCGATGCTCGCCAACTGCACCACACTGCTGCGATTGATCTGCAGCTGCAACCAGCGGTGGCCGCTGGGCGTATCGAGCGCGAACAAGGCTACAGCCAGAAGCAACAAGGGCAGCAACAGCAGGAGTGCGCCCCATGCCAGGTAACGCAACGCCTTGCGGCGCGGAGGAAGGGCAGGAGTTTTTCCGGATTGATCCATCATCAGAACGCCAACCCCAGCGCCACATGCAAGCGCCACTTCCGGTCTTCAATGGCGCGGGCCAGATCCAGCCCCAGCACGCCCACCGGGCTGACCCAGCGCGCGCCCACGCCCGCGCCCGTCTTGCCGTGCCAATCGGCCCAGCGCCCGGCTGCGCTGCCATGATCGACAAAAACGGCAGCGCGCCAATCCTTATAAACCGGAATCTGGTATTCAATCGAAGCCGTTGCCAGCACGCGCCCCGGCACAATCGAGCCGCCCGATTCCACGCCCAGGCTCTGGTAATCGTAACCGCGCACGCTGCCGGCGCCGCCGGCACGGAACAGCCAATCGCTCGGCACATCGGCCTCTTCATTGGCAAAGGTCTGGCCCATCTCGGCACGGGCGATCAATACTCCCTGGGGCCCCATCGGCCAGTAGCGTACGCCGCGACCATACAGATGCAGGAAGCTGGCATCGGACAGCAGCTTTTCATGCGCGCCGCCCGCCACCAATTGCAGCAAATTCCCTCGGCGCGGATTGCGGATATCGTCGACATCGCGCCGCAGCCATTGAAACTTCAATGCCAGAGAGCGGGGATTTTCCTGAGTGCCGTCTTCCAGTTCGCGCTGTTCGGCCAGGTATTCCAGCGACCAGATCCGGGTGAGATGAAAATCCTCATGCTGACGGGAAATACCCGCACGCCAGGTGTGCGAGAGCAGATTCTGCACATCGCTGCGCAGATAACCCATGCTCGCCCGGTGCTCATAACCCGCACCCAAGCGCGGCAAAGTCACCGAGGTTTCAGCCGCCTGCTCGAATTGCTCCAGCCGCAACTTGCTTTCGGAAATCCAGCCGCGATTGGCCAGGTTGAGAAAACGGTAACCCAGTTCAGACTTGATCCCGGTGTTGGTGCTGTAACCCAGGCCGGTGGTCACCTTGTGGCGCGGGGCTTCCTGCACATCGATGCGCACGGACGCCTCGTAAGGCGGTTCCGGCGACAGTTCAGGGTCCATCACGACCAGGGAAAAATGTGGCAAATCATGCAGCCGGTTTTGCATATCGACCAGATCGGAGCGCCGGTAGCTATCCCCGGGCACAAAGGTCGCCTGATCGCGCACCAGGGATTCCGGGTAATGCTTCAGCCCGTTGATGTTCAACGAGCCGAAACGGTATGCCGCGCCACTATCCAGTTCCAGTTGCAGTTCGGCCGATTGCGCGGCCGGATCGATTCGCGCTTCGCTGCTCGCGATGCTTGCCGCCGCGTAACCTTTTTCCTGCAACAGGCTCAGGCTG
>Ga0316613_10000312_pt1 | contig 46192 bp, 45 predicted proteins | sample OWC_soil_day10_C_2_FD_207647 | JGI IMG/M metagenome (GOLD analysis project Ga0316613, IMG submission 207647) | Wetland soil microbial communities from Old Woman Creek delta, Ohio, United States - OWC_soil_day10_CT_b | ecosystem: Environmental > Terrestrial > Soil > Wetlands | place: USA: Ohio...
CCAAGCTTCTATGCGTGACGCCAGCGACTTGACTTCAGCATATACCGGATTGTTTGCGCGCATCGGTTTGAACTGTTCGATCAGGAGCGCGCAGAGGATGGAAAGAAACGTCATTATGGTTCCTTAATCAGCTATCCGCTACGATAACCCAGCATGCCGACAGAATCAAACCCGTTTCCCTGCATTGCCAATGCTCAGGCACGCAAAAAATGGAACAGATTGCGCAACATGGCTGCAGTCGCCCCCCAGATGAAGTACTGTTCGTACGGAATTGCATAAAACGAACGCCGCCCCCACCCGCGTGGAAAGTCCGCCTGTAGCCGCTGATAATTCATTCCCGACATCAGGAAAGATAGCGGCACCTCGAACACTTCCGCCACTTCGAATGAATCCGGCTTTAGCCCGAATGGTGGCTGAATGATGGAAACCACCGGCGTTACGCGATAGCCGCTGGCAGTAATATAATCCGGCAGCGCACCGATCACATCGACGTGCCGGCGATGCAGGCCAATTTCCTCTTCCGTTTCGCGCAGTGCAGTTTCGATGGACGAAGCATCGCTCTCCTCCGTTCTTCCACCGGGAAAACTGACCTGTCCAGGATGATCGTGCAAATGGTCGGTGCGGCGCGTCATCAGCATCACCGCTCCCTGCTCTCGCGCCACGATTGGAATCAGCACCGATGCCGGCGTTGGTTCCTCAGTTGCAAGCGAGGCAGGCAGACGACTGTCAGAACGTACTTCTGGCTGCCACTCTGGCGGATTGGCGAAGCGCGAACGTATCCAGTTTATTTCCAGTCTCTCTGGCGGAAGTGCTTTTTCCCTGCCAGTGTATTCAAGAATCATACTGGCAGGATCAAACGGCAATTTGGCCAAAATTTTCCCCAGACATAATAAAAAAGGCGCCCGCAGGCGCCCTTTGTCATGCAACACATTGCATGCCTGCTTATTCCTCGCCTTGGCTTGCAGCCGAACGACGGCTTGGCAATTTTTCCTTGATGCGTGCAGACTTGCCAGAACGCTCGCGCAGGTAGTACAGCTTGGCGCGGCGTACATCGCCACGGCGCTTGACTTCGATCGAAGCGATCAGCGGCGAGTACAACTGAAACGTACGTTCCACGCCTTCGCCGGAAGAAATTTTGCGCACGATGAAGTTAGAGTTCAGGCCGCGATTGCGACGCGAAATCACCACACCTTCATACGCCTGTGCACGCTTGCGCGTACCTTCGACGACGTTAACGCTCACCACCACCGTATCGCCTGGAGCGAAATCGGGAATGTTCTTGCCCAAACGGGCGATTTCTTCTTGTTCGAGTTGCTGAATCAGATTCATGGTTGACTCCAGAAACCATCTTGCCGACGCTTTGTTGATTCGTGCACTGCACTTGCCCGGTAGAGGATGGGGTTAAACACGCGGACATATCCGCTCTCTTGCATTCGCATTGTCTTGCTTTGCACAAGTCGCAGCGAAACGCGAATTTTACTGCAAATTACGTTTTCAGGCTAGCCAGGAACCGTTCGTCTGCCGTTGTCAGCAACCCAGCTTCTCTCGTCAGAGCAATCAAATCGGGGCGTTTGACCACGGTTGCGCGCAACAACTGCTCGCGCCTCCATTTCTCGATTTCGGCATGATTCCCACCCAGCAGCACCGACGGCACAGATTCCCCTTGGTACTCTTCCGGCCGCGTATAGTGCGGACAGTCGAGCAAGCCATCTGCAAAGCTGTCGTTCTGCGCCGATTCCGCGTCGTTCAACACCCCCGGCAACATCCTGATGACCGCATCCATCAGCGCCATTGCCGGTATTTCGCCACCCGAGAGCACGAAATCACCGATGCTAATTTCTTCATCCACGCAGCGGTCAAGCAAACGCTGATCGACCGCCTCGTAGCGGCCACACAGCAATACCAAACCAGGATCAGCCGCAAGCCGGATGACGCGTTCGTGCGTCAGCGTCTTACCCTGGGGTGACAGGTAAATCACCCTCGGCACCGGCAAACCCAGTTCCGTTTGCCGCATTTTTGCCGCGACTATTGCATCCTCCAGCGGCTTGGCCATCATCACCATGCCCGGGCCACCGCCATAAGGCCGGTCATCCACGGTACGATGCCTGTCTTGCGTGAAATCGCGCGGATTCCACAAGGACAAATGACTGCGATTCTGCTCGAAAGCGCGACGTGTGACTCCTGACTGGGTCAGCGCCGAAAACATTTCCGGAAACAGCGTGATTACATCGAATTGCATCGCGTTGGCTCCCGCGCCCGGCGGACGCCATGCTGCAGTCAGAAATCCCGCTGCCAGTCCACCTGAATGACCTTGCCGGCCTGATCGACCTTTTTGATGAATTGATCCACGAATGGGATCAACATCTCTCGCTGCCGTTTTTCAACGCCAGACACATCGGACAGATCAACCCGCAATATCGGATGAGCACCACTTTCAATCAAACCGCTGACGGTACCGAGCGACTCACCCTGCAAGTTGACAACAGCTAGGCCAATCAGATCGACCCAGTAAAATTCGTTGTCATCCGTCGCAGGGAAATGGCGGCGTGAAATCTGCACCACAGCGCCCTTGAGCGTCTCGGCCAGATCACGACCGGCAATCCCGACCAGTTGCGCAACAACCTCCTCGCCATGCCTTCTGGCTTGAAGGACATCGACATCACGCAACTCCGGCTTATCCAACCACCACCGCCTGGCATGCAGCAGAGCCCCCGCATCCGCCGAATACGGCTTGATGCGCACCCATCCCTGAACGCCAAAAGCACCGGTAACATGCCCCACCGGCACCAGATCATCCGGGATCTTGACCCCGTATGCGCCTGACTGCAGCAAATCCGGCCGAATTACTTGCCTGCGGGGCTGACCAGACGCGCAACTGCCGGCGACAGCTGTGCACCGACGCCTTGCCAGTACGTCAGACGATCCTGAGCAATGCGAACCGGCTCTTCTGCACCAGCTGCGATCGGGTTGTAGAAACCGATGCGCTCGATGAATCGGCCATCGCGACGGCTACGGGAATCTGCTGCAACGATGCTGTAAAACGGGCGCTTCTTGGAGCCACCACGAGATAAACGAATAACGACCATATTATTTCCAAAAAAAGTCGGACAAGAAAAAAGTCCGGGATTATAGCGTGAAAAGTCCGCGATTATAGCGTGTTTTACCGGGAAACGGAACCTTCTGTTATTTTTTCAGTTGTCCCAGATCACGTACGGCACCGCGGTCGGCAGACGCTGCCAGCAATCCGTATGCCTGCAATGCCTGCGACACGACGCGCTGACGGCTCACAGGCTTCCATGCTGCATCCCCCTTGGCTTCCATCACCTTGCGCCGGTTTGCCAGTTCGACATCGCCAACCCGCAAATTGATGGTACGACCAGGAATATCGATGTCAATCATGTCGCCCTCTTCGACCAAGCCGATCGCACCACCCGAAGCCGCTTCCGGCGACGCATGGCCGATAACCAGGCCCGACGAACCACCTGAAAAACGCCCGTCGGTAAACAAAGCACAAGTCTTGCCCAGTCCTTTGGACTTCAGGTATGAAGTCGGATACAGCATCTCCTGCATGCCAGGCCCGCCTTTTGGCCCTTCGTAGCGGATGATGACGACGTCGCCATCAACAATCTTGTCACCCAAAATCGCATCAACCGCATCTTCCTGGCTCTCGAATACGCGCGCGCGGCCACTGAATTTCAGGATGCTTTCGTCAACACCAGCCGTTTTCACGATACAGCCGTTTTGCGCAATGTTGCCATAAAGCACCGCCAGCCCGCCGTCCTGTGAAAACGCATGCGCCTTGTCGCGAATGCAACCCGCCACGCGATCGGTATCGAGTTGCTCATAGCGCCTGTTCTGCGAAAACGCGACCATGCTTGGCACACCACCAGGCGCAGCCTTGTAGAACTGCTGCACAGCCGGATCCTGCGCGGTAATAATGTCGTTGGCGGCAATCGCTTCGCCCAGCGTTTTGCTGTGTACGGTCGGAACGCTGGTATCGAGCAGACCCGCACGCACCAGTTCGCCCAGAATTGCATAAATGCCACCTGCACGATGAACGTCTTCGATATGGTAATCCTGCGTCATCGGCGCAACCTTGCACAGACACGGCACCTTGCGCGAAATACGGTCGATGTCAGCCATGGTGAAATCCACCCCTGCTTCCTGCGCAATCGCCAGCAGGTGCAGCACGGTATTGGTCGAACCGCCCATCGATACATCGAGCGCCATCGCGTTTTGAAATACAGCCTTGGTCACGACGCTGCGCGGCAGCACTGAAGCATCATCATTTTCATAATAGCGCTTGGCCATTTCGACAATCATGCGACCAGCCCGCAGGAACAGTTCCTTGCGATCGGCATGCGTTGCCAGCAGCGTGCCGTTGCCCGGCAAGCCCAAGCCAAGCGCTTCCGTCAGGCAGTTCATCGAGTTCGCGGTAAACATGCCTGCGCACGAACCGCAGGTTGGGCAGGCAGAGCGCTCGAACGACATCACCTCGTCATCTGTCACACCAGGATCGCCTGCCTGAATCATCGCATCGATCAGGTCAATTTTGATGACCTTCTGCGAACCTTGCTCGCGACCACGCAGCGCTTCTTTCGTTTTGCCCGCTTCCATTGGGCCGCCTGAAACAAAAATCGTGGGGATATTCAGGCGCATTGACGCCATCATCATGCCCGGGGTGATCTTGTCGCAGTTGGTGATACAAATTATTGCATCCGCGCAATGCGCGTTGACCATGTATTCGACCGAATCTGCAATCAGCTCGCGCGACGGCAGCGAATACAACATGCCCCCGTGCCCCATAGCGATACCATCGCAGATCGCGATGGTGTTGAATTCCCTCGCCACGCCGCCGGCCGCCTCGATTTCGCGCGCAACCATTTGCCCCAGATCCTTCAGGTGAACATGCCCTGGAACAAATTGCGTGAACGAGTTGACCACGGCGATGATCGGCTTATTGAAATCGCCATCCTTCGAACCGCAAGCGCGCCACAGTGAGCGCGCGCCGGCCATGTTGCGGCCGTGGGTCGAAGTATGTGAACGGTATTGCGGCATTGTTTAGTTCTCCATGAAGTTGGGGCCATTTCCATCAATGGACGCTTCCTGACGATTGGAACGCCAGCCAGCGGAATCATGATAATCCGGAAATGAAATTGCAGCACAAGAGTGTTAGATTGCCTTGCGTTTGCCTGCATGTCAAATATATGATGCGGCGCGAGAAGCGGGAATTTCATGGCTTCTTCTTGCGGCGATGTGCTGAATCAGCAAGAAAATCCGGGGGTATATTTCGAAAATCACCGGATCGGCCTAATATTCTACGACTGTTTAAAAATACCCCATGGAGTATTTTCATGCTTCGTTTAACCACCTCAGTCCACCTGACCACCAACACGTCCGGCAGCCATGCGAAGGAACCGGCATGCTGATTCACCCGATGCCCGATCCGGTCCTGCTCAAGCTTGGCCCGCTGTCGATCCACTGGTACGGCGTAATGTACCTGCTGGCATTCGCACAATTCATCCTGTTGGGCCGGCAACGAATTCGCCAGCCGCATATCGCTGCCGCAGGATGGGAGAATAAGGATCTGGACGACATGCTGTTTTACGGCGTGCTGGGCGTGGTTCTCGGCGGCCGCCTGGGCGAAGTGCTGTTTTACCACCCGGGCTACTATCTTTCTCATCCGCTTGAAATTTTCGCTGTATGGAAAGGCGGAATGTCATTTCACGGCGGCTTCATCGGCGTTGTGATCGGCATGTGGCTATGGAGCCGCAAATCAGGCCGCCATAACCTGCTCGACACACTGGATTTCATCGGCCCGATGGTGCCGTTGGGCTACGCGGCAGGCCGCCTCGGCAATTTCATCAACGCGGAACTGCCCGGCCGCATCGCAGATGCCTCGCTTCCTTGGGCCATGATCTGGCCGAACGTGGATCGGATGCCGCGCCATCCATCGCCGATATATCAGGCGCTGGTAGATGGATTGCTGCTGTTCATCATCCTGTGGCTGTTCGCGCGCAAGCCGCGCCCGCGAATGGCTGTGTGCGGCCTGGGCGTCATGCTGTACGGCTGCGCGCGCTTCTTTACCGAATACTTCCGCACACCGGACTATGAAGTCGCTTTCGCCGGCTTGAGGATTTCTGCCGGACAAATGCTGTCGCTGCCGATGGTCGCCGGCGGCGCCATGCTGCTCTGGCTGGCATACCGCAAACAAATAACGGATGAGTAAATGGGCAAGCTCACACTGCAACGGGAAGACAATATCGCGACGGTCACGCTGTCGAACCCTGGAAAGCTGAACGCGCTGGACATAGCGATGTGGCGCGAGTTGACGACCACGTTCCAAACGCTATCGCAGGATGAATCGCTGCGCTGCGTAATCATCCGCGGCAAAAATGGAAATTTCGCTGCCGGGGCTGACATTGCCGAATTTAAGGCGCAACGCGCAGACGCTGTGCAGGGCATCACCTACCACGTTGACATCATCGCACCGGCTCTCGATGCCATCGGCAACAGCCTGCACCCGACGATCGCCGCAATCGAAGGCGTCTGCGTCGGTGGCGGGCTGGAAATCGCTTGCGCTTGTGATTTGAGAATCGCAGCGCCAGACTCGCGCTTCGGCATTCCGATCAAGCGGCTCGGCTTTGCTCTGGCTCCGACGGAAATGCAGGATCTGCTGCAACTGGCCGGACTGGCGACAACACTGGAAATCCTGCTGGAAGGACGGGTATTCAATGCCGACGAAGCAATGCGCAAAGGATTGCTGCACCGCATCGCTGGCGATGTCCACGCAGAAGCAAGACAGGCAGCCAAACGCATTGCCGAAGGCGCCCCGCAAGCTGCGCGGATGAACAAAAAACTAGCGCGGCGCTTGAGTCCGCGCCCGAATGCGCTGACCAGACAGGAATTGCTGGATGCGTATGCACTGCTCGATTCGCAGGATTACCACGAAGGCGTGGATGCATTCATCCACAATCGCCCCCCCGTCTTCGCCGGCAAATAACCACAATCGATACTGATTCGTGAATACCCAATCGCTGGAATCATGCCGACTGACCGTCGATCACTCGCCGGCGTCTGCAACTGCCCGCAGCGCGGCCTGAATCGCTCGATGCGAAAAACCTCGCTGCTGCAAAAAACGCATCTGTTTCGCGCGCTCGGTCGCATCGGAGGGCAAACGATCGAATTTCTTGCGCCACACTTCTACCGCGCGTGCGGCTTCATCCTGATCCAGCCCAACCCTGACGCCGGCCAGCGCATCGCCATCGATGCCGTGCTGCTGTAATTCGCGCAGAATGCGGCTGTTGCCAAAACGCGTAGCGCGGCGATGCACCAGCGATTCGGCAAACCTTTCTTCCGACAGGAATTTCGCTGCTTCCAGTTCAGCCAGCAAGGCATCGACATCCTCGCCTTCTTGCGCATAACGCGCAAGCTTTTTCGCCAATTCGGCACGACTATGCTCGCGCGCTGACAGATAGCGTAGCGCGCGTGCTTTCAGACTAACGGCTGGTTTCTGCACGGCATTCTGGCCCGGATTTCCTGACAGAAGGAACAAGGGCGAGCGCCCTTGTTCCAACGATTATTTATCCTTCGCCTTGCCGTCCTTGCCCTCTTTGCCTTCACCCGGCAACGGCGGCAATTCGCGCACACCGAGCGAAGCGCGCACCTTGTTTTCGATTTCATGCGCCAATTCCGGCCGTTCTTTCAGGTAGTTGCGTGCGTTATCCTTGCCCTGGCCGATTTTTTCGCCGTTGTAGCTGTACCAGGAACCCGATTTCTCGACCACTTTCGCATCCGCGCCGAGATCGAGAATCTCGCCTTCGCGCGATGTGCCTTCTCCATAAAGGATGTCGAAATGCGCTTCCTTGAACGGCGGCGCGACCTTGTTCTTCACCACCTTCACCCGCGTTTCGCTGCCGATAACTTCGTCGCCCGACTTGATTGATCCGGTGCGGCGAATGTCGAGCCGTACCGACGAATAGAATTTCAGCGCATTGCCGCCGGTGGTCGTTTCCGGGTTGCCGAACATCACGCCAATTTTCATCCGGATCTGGTTGATGAAAATCACCGTGGTATTAGTGCGGTTGATGCTGGCAGTCAGCTTGCGCAGCGCCTGCGACATCAGGCGTGCCTGCAGGCCGGGCAATGAATCACCCATGTCGCCTTCGATTTCTGCCTTCGGCGTCAGCGCGGCAACCGAGTCAATGACGATCAGATCGACTCCGCCGGAACGCACCAGCGCATCGGTAATTTCCAGCGCCTGCTCGCCGGTATCCGGCTGAGAAATCAGCAGTTCATGCAGGTTGACGCCCAGTTTTTGCGCATAGCTGACATCGAGCGCATGTTCCGCGTCGATGAAAGCGCAGGTGCCGCCCTGCTTCTGCATTTCGGCAATAACCTGCAATGTCAACGTGGTCTTGCCGGACGATTCAGGCCCGTAGATTTCGACCACACGACCGCGCGGCAAGCCGCCAACGCCAAGCGCGATATCCAGCCCGAGCGAACCGGTCGACACCACCGGCACTTCCTCGGCCACGGCGCCGGCATCCATCCGCATCACCGAGCCTTTGCCATATTGTTTTTCAATTTGCGCCAGTGCAGCGGCGAGCGCCTTGCTTTTTTCGGCATTGCCTGCGATTTTCTTGTCGTCCATGATGTTCTTTCGCCTGAAGTGATGCTGTTGATATACCAGTTTTCATTACTGTATAAAAAAACAGTACCCAATGCAAGCGCAATTTTTCCGGATGCATTTTTGCAACATCACATTTCGTTTGCACGCACCGCCGCCGTAACCATCCGGCAGTCACATTTGGGGTGCGTATGCTAAAATTTTTACTTGTCCCATCGCTGCGTGGCGGCCAATGCCGTCACCCGAAATGCCGTCATGCCGCTGCCACCTGCCACCGGGCGCAAGCTCAAGCACACCCGTTCCGTCAACATCGAAATCTACAGCCGCGAAGATGAGCTTTGGGATATCGACGCCAGACTGGTCGACACCAAGACTCATGACGTCAAACTCACTATCGGCAAGCTGCCGGCCAACCAGCCGATTCACGACCTGTGGCTGCGCCTGATCGTCGATCGCCATGCGAACATCGTCGATGTCGAAACCGCGATGGATTCCGTTCCGTTTACCGGCTATTGCGACGTTATCGCTCCGGCTTATAAAAAACTGATCGGCCTAAATGTGCTCAAGGGATTCCGGCAAGGGGTGCGCGAACGGTTTTCCGAAACCGATGGCTGTTCCCACCTGAACGAACTGTCGATAATTCTGCCGACTGCGGCCATCCAGGTTTTCGCTTTCGAAAAACGTCACGAATCCGCCGGTCAGCCGCAAGAGCAAAAACCGTTCGAACTCGATCACTGCCATGCGCTACGCTGCGATGGCCCGGCGGTAGCGGTGTTCTATCCTCGCTGGGCTAACAGCAAATAAGCGGTCAATACCGACAGAAGCTGCCACATTCGTGATTCTGCAACAGTATGTGCAGATGGTGATGGTGGTATTCACGGGCTCTCTGCTATATTACAAATTGCGTACCGGGAAACATTTCCGGCAGAAACAATTCTGGCGCAGCCAGACTAGATGATAGTCACACGGGGAGACAAAGCATGGGTATCGCAAAGATCGTCGTCTCGATCGATGGCACGGTTACACAGGAAGTAGCGTTGTCAAAGGATCGCATTACCATTGGCCGACGGCCGTACAACGATGTGGTGCTCGACAATCCTGCCATCAGCGGCGAACATGCGGTCATCGTCAAATCATTTGGCGACTGTATCCTCGAAGACCTTGGCAGCACCAATGGCACCTATGTCAACGGTCAACCGGTAAAGAAGCATTTCCTGCAAAACAAAGATGTGATTGAACTGATGAAATACCGCATTCAGTTCATTGACGCCAAACATGCCGACATGCCACACGATGCCCCCGCTGACAACACCGCTGAAGCCGCATCGCCCGAAGCGCGCCCGGCAGTACTTAAGGTGCAGAACGGCAGCAGCGCCGGCACAGAACTTGCGCTCGCCAGGGACATCACCACGCTGGGGCGCGCCGGCATACAGCTAGCGGCAGTTGTGCGCAAGCCAGACGGTTATTTTATCCAGCACATTGAAGGCGAAAACAGCCCGCTGGTCAATGATCATCCGATAGGCACCGAACTGTTCCCGCTGATGGATGGCGATGTGGTCAACCTGTCGGGCACGCATGTCCTGTTTTCGCTGCTCTGAACGTTCGCGCGCGATGTAATTCGCAGACGGACCGCCACTTTCGGCTACAATGGCGCCCCAAACTTTCCAGCATACAAGCCATGACCCAAGACGAACTCAAGCACGCCGTTGCGGTTTCCGCGATTGATTACGTGATCGGCGGCGAAATCATCGGCGTCGGCACCGGCTCGACAGCCAACTTCTTCATCGACGAACTCGGGAAAATCAAGCACCTGATCAAGGGAGCGGTCGCTTCGTCCGAAGCAACTGCCGCGCGCCTGAAATCGCACGGAATCGAGGTACTCGACCTGAACCAAGTCACATCGATTCCGGTATATGTCGATGGGGCTGATGAAATCACGCCGCAGGGCGCGATGATCAAGGGCGGTGGCGGCGCGCTGACGCGCGAAAAAATCATCGCCTCAGCGGCGAAACGCTTCATCTGCATTGCCGACGAATCGAAACTGGTCAACACGCTCGGCGCCTACCCACTGCCGGTCGAAGTCATCCCGATGGCGCATGCAGTGGTTGCCCGCAAGCTGGCTACGTTTGGCGGGCAGCCAAAGTTGCGACTCAAAGACGGACAGCCATTCGTTACCGACAATGGCAATTTCATCCTCGACATTTCGGGCATGAAAATCGTTAACCCGGCTGAAATCGAGCAGACTATCAACAACATCACCGGTGTCGTCACTGTCGGCCTGTTCGCCCAGCAAGGTGCAAGTGTCTGCCTTCTGGGTACGGCCAAAGGCACCCGCATGCTTGACTTTACCCCCTGACCCGCGTTTTCCGCGGGAATACCGGATTCAGGGAAGCGTCTGGCTTGGATCAGGCCACGCAAGCCAAAAATAACTGACCGAAAATGACTTTTCGGTCAGTAAGCTCCACACATATACTCCACTCAGTATCCGGAAACCACCAGAAAATATGTGGCCCATCCTGATATTTTTGGGATATACCCCCGCCATTTATTGACAGACGCTTGGGGTTCGGCCGGGCGGCTGACGCCCGCACTGAGGATGCGTCGTATTTGTAATAATCCTTGACTCGGCGCAAACACCTTACGTAAACTCATTCGATTATTATCAAGCGGGCTGTTGGCTGCGCCACGGCCAGAAAGTACGATGATGCAACATAAAACCATCAAGACACTGCTCGTGGCTGCCCTGTTCTGCGGCAGCTTTCCCGCCCTCACCCACGCCAACGACCTGTCGCTGCACCCTTCCGGCAAGGATTTCCAGCTAGCTTCGCTTAGCCCGTCGGTATCCCCAAGCGGCATGAGCAACCTTGGCGCGCAAAATGAAATCGACCCGGACGACATTTCAATCACCGAAACCGACGTCTGGGAACGCATCCGCCAGGGTTTCGGCATTCCCGACCTGAACAACCAGCAGGTCGCAAACCAACTCGACTGGTACAGCGCCCGGCCGGATTACATCGGCCGCACCACTGACCGCGCATCGCGCTATCTGTTCCACATCGTGCAGGAACTCGAAGCGCGCGGCATGCCGACTGAACTGGCGCTGCTGCCGTTCATCGAGTCCGCATTCAATCCGCATGCTGTTTCGACCGCGAAAGCGGCCGGCATGTGGCAATTCATCCCGTCGACCGGGCGCGATTTCAACCTGAAACAAAGTTCCTTCCAGGATGACCGCCGCAGCGTGCTGGCTTCGACCGATGCCGCGCTGACCTATCTGCAAAAGCTGTACAACATGTTCGGCGACTGGCAGTTGGCGCTGGCCGCATATAACTGGGGCGAAGGCTCGGTGCTGAAAGCAGTCAAGCGAAACCAGGCTGCCGGATTGCCCATCGATTTCAACAGCCTGTCAGCACGGATGCCAGCAGAAACCCGCAACTACGTGCCAAAGCTGCAAGCGGTCAAGCAAATCATCGCCAACCCGGCCAAATACGGCATCACGCTGCCAAAAATCGACAACCAGCCTTACTTCGTCACCATTGGCAAAACGCGCGACATGGACGTAAAAATCGCGGCACAATTGGCCGAACTGCCACTGGATGAGTTCCGCGCACTGAATCCGCAATTTGGCAGATACGTGATCGCCGGCGGCAACCGCACCAGGCTGCTGCTGCCGCATGAAAACGCAGACAAGTTCAAGGCCAATCTGGCGAAATGGGACAAGGACAAGCCGCTGTGTTCATGGACCGCCTACAAGGTAACCGATCCGCGCGAACATATCGAAGCGATTGCCGAAAAGTTTGGCACAACACCGGACGTCATCCGCGATGCGAACCGAATCGCGCCCAAGATGCTGGTAAAAGCCGGCTCGACCATTCTGGTGCCGAAACCAGCCAGCCTGACCGACAAGGATATCTCGCCGGAAATCGCAGAAAACGCCCGGATTGCGGTCGAACGCGAAGCGCCGCCACTCAGGCGCGTCGCGGTCAAGGTCGGCAAGAAAGACAGCTTGGCCTCGATCGCAAAAAGGCATCGCGTCAGTATCGCGCAAATCAAATCTTGGAACAAGCTGAAAAACGACAAGGTTGCGGCCGGCACCGTGCTGGAACTGCAACTGCCGCAAAAACTGGCCTCGCCCCATAAAGGCAACCGCAAACAGGTAGCCCACAGCACCAGACATTCCGGCAGCAAGAAAAAAACCGTGGTGGCGCAAGCCAGGTCTGGCGGGAAATCTGGCAAAAAACGCACTTAATGTTTGAAATAAGCATGAGCGCGGCAACGAAAAGTTGCCGCCGCAACGAGTACGGCCTACAATCTTGACTCGACGATGCCGACTGCAATCGACATCGTCGTCTGTAATCAATCTTTCAAGCAATCCGCCTTCGACGCCAAGCGCAAACGCCTGGCCGAAAGCGTTTTTGCATCAAATCTGGAGTCACGCATGGCATTTTTGCAAGGCAAGAAAATTCTTATCACTGGATTGCTATCCAACAAATCCATCGCCTACGGCATCGCCCAGGCGTGCAAGCGTGAAGGCGCGGAACTGGCCTTCACCTATGTTGGCGAGCGTTTCAAGGGAAGGATCACCGATTTTGCAAAAGAATTCGGCAGCGACCTGATTTACGAATGCGATGTCACCAGCGATGAGCAGATCAATGCGCTGTTCGCCGACCTCGGCAAATCCTGGGACTCGCTCGATGGTCTGGTGCACTCGATCGGCTTTGCGCCACGCGAAGCGATTGCCGGCGATTTCTTCGATGGTCTGTCACGCGATGGGTTCAAAATCGCACATGACATTTCCGCCTACAGCTTCCCGGCAATGATCAAGGCAGCCTTACCGCTGCTGAAGCCCGGTTCTTCGTGTCTGACGCTGACCTATCTCGGCTCTGAGCGCGCCATTCCATACTACAACACGATGGGGCTGGCGAAGGCATCGCTCGAAGCCAGCGTCCGCTACTCGGCTGAATCTCTCGGAAAGAAAGGCATCCGCGTCAATGGCGTGTCTGCCGGCCCTATCCGCACGCTGGCTGCCAGCGGCATCAAGGATTTCAGCACTCTGCTGAACTTCGTCGCCGCGCACGCGCCACTGCGCCGCAACATCACCATCGAGGAAGTCGGCAACACCGCCGCTTTCCTGCTGTCGGAACTGTCATCCGGCATCACCGGCGACATTGTTTACGTCGATGGCGGCTTCTCACATGTAATGGGACTGAACCCTGATCAGGAATTTGTCGTTAAGCGCGGCGGAAACTAATAAGCATCGCGCTTATCCGAAAAAACCGTTATAATCGCGGCCCGGACGTCACCAAGGTGACGTCCGGAAAGTAGTTTGGCAGCATCGCAAGCCTTCGCGCGCCCTGATGGGTGACGCAGAAAATAAAGCCCCCCCGCCTCTTGCGCCCCCGTTGGCGCTGTTCCGGCGCAAAGCTTTTGTGCCGAAATTTCCTTGCATTCCAAAGTCATTTCGTCCGGTTGGCGTTGCTTTTTTACGGCGCACATTGAACGTGCGCATACCAACGCGTGCCGGAAACGGTTGCATGCATGACCTGTGTCGTGCTGCATCTGTCCTTCCTGCCCGTGCTGGACATTATCTTTAGGAACACAATGAATTTTGAAGCACTCGGCCTGCATCCGGCCATCGTCAAAGCCGTTACCGATGCCGGCTATACCGCCCCCACCCCAGTACAGCAACAAGCAATTCCGGCCGCTTTGAATGGCGCCGACCTGCTGGTTTCATCGCAAACCGGTTCCGGCAAGACTGCCGCCTTCATGCTGCCTGCGCTGCACCGGTTCGCATCCGAACCGCAAGCAAGCGGCGGCAAAACACCAAACCAGGAACGCCAATCCGCACGTTCTCGCGGCGAGCGCGTCCGCTACAAACCGGCGCAACCGAAAATGCTGGTGCTGACGCCTACGCGCGAACTCGCGCTGCAGGTCACCACCGCCACCGAACAATACGGTGCTCACATGCGGCGAGTGAAAGCCGTGTCGATCCTCGGCGGCATGCCATATCCGAAACAGATGCAATTGCTGGCCCGCAATCCGGAAATCCTGGTCGCAACCCCAGGCCGCCTGATCGACCACATGCAATCCGGCAAGATCGATTTCTCGCAACTGGAAATGCTGGTGCTGGACGAAGCCGACCGGATGCTCGACATGGGCTTCATCGACGATATCGACACCATTGTCGCCGCCACACCGGAATCTCGCCAGACGATGCTGTTTTCCGCCACGCTCGACGGCGTTGTCGGCAACATGGCGCGCCGCATCACGCGCACCCCGGTCGAAATCCGCATTGCCAGCGCGGCGACCAAACATGAAAACATCGTGCAATGCGTGCATTTCGCTGATGATCTGGCGCACAAGAACCGGTTGCTCGACCACGTGCTGCGCGATGCCAGCATCAACCAGGCGGTGGTGTTCACCGCCACCAAGCGCGATGCCGACATGCTGGCCGACCGCCTGAACATCGCCGGCTTTGCCGCCGCCGCGCTGCATGGCGACATGCCACAAGGCGCGCGCAACCGCACGCTGAATGGCATGCGTCGCGGCCACCTGAAAGTCCTGGTGGCGACCGACGTGGCCGCGCGCGGCATCGATGTGCCGACGATCACCCACGTGGTCAATTACGATCTGCCGAAATTCGCCGAGGATTACGTCCACCGCATCGGCCGCACCGGCCGCGCCGGCCGCAGCGGACTGGCGATTTCTCTGGTCAATCACGCTGAAATGATACACATCAAGCGCATCGAACGTTTCACCAAGCAATCGATTCCGGTTAATGAAATTGAAGGTCTGGAGCCTCAAAAGGCACCGACCTCACCGCGCGCCGCACGCAAGCCTAACGGCTGGAAACCGGGCGACAAACGCCGCGCCGCACACAAACCCGGCCAGCGTTCATTTGCGCAACCGAATGGCGGCCACGGAAAAGGCGCACCAGGAAAAAGTTCTCACGGCAAAGGCGGACAAAAACATGCGCGCAATACCGAAAGCAGCCGTCGCGCATTTGACGAACGCTAAACCGCCATTTTCCGGCACAGGCGACCAGAAATATACTCCCACCGTGTATTTTTGAGCCCCGCCGCAATATGTGGCAGAACGGCAGTATTTTCCGCAATACTCCCGTTTTTCTGAAAAAGACGGCGCAGGCGACTGCGCCGTTTATAATTTATGCGTCCCATTCCACTGGCTCGAAAGATGACCTCATCCGAACAACCCAAAATCCGGCTCACTTCGTTTTCACACGGCGGCGGCTGTGGCTGTAAAATCGCGCCCGGCGTGCTGTCCGATATACTGAAGAAATCCGGCGGCGGTTTTCCTTTGCCAAAGGAACTACTAGTCGGCATCGAAACCTCGGACGATGCTGCGGTATACAAACTGAATGATGAGCAGGCGCTGATTGCGACCACTGATTTTTTCATGCCGATCGTCGATGATCCTTTCGATTTCGGCCGCATTGCCGCCACCAATGCGATTTCGGACGTGTACGCGATGGGCGGCACGCCGATCATGGCGCTGGCGCTGGTCGGAATGCCTATCGACAAACTGCCGCTGGACGTGATTGGCGAAGTCTTGCGCGGCGGCGAATCGGTCTGCGCGCAAGCCGGCATTCCGATTGCCGGCGGCCACACAATCGATTCGATCGAACCGATTTACGGCCTGGTAGCACTCGGCCTGGTGCATCCGGATCAGGTGAAAAAAAACGCCGGCGCGAAAGCGGGCGACAAGCTAATCCTCGGCAAGCCGCTTGGCGTTGGCATCCTGTCGGCAGCGCTAAAAAAGAATGCGCTCGATGCCGATGGCTATGCGGCGATGATCGCCAACACCACTAAGCTGAATACGCCGGGCAAAACGCTGGCCGCCATGGCCGGCGTACATGCGATGACAGATGTCACCGGCTTCGGCCTTTTGGGCCACACGCTGGAAATGGCTCGCGGCTCGAAGCTAACAGCGAAAATCGACATGACCAAGGTGCCGCTCCTGCCTGAGGTCGAACAACTGATTGGCTTTGGCTGCCAGACTGGCGCATCCGGCCGCAACTGGGCCGGATACGGCCATGAGGTTGAACTGTCCGATGCGCTGACGCTCACGCAACGCACGCTGCTGACCGATCCGCAAACCTCCGGCGGCCTGTTGGTTGCTTGCGCGCCGGAAGCGGTCGATGCAGTGCTGGCATTGTTTGCACGCGAAGGTTTCGAACGCGCCACCGTAATCGGCGAATTGGCCGAGGGTGCTGCAAAAGTCGAAGTCGCGGCCTGAATGGTCAGCCATCCGGTACGAGAGCCGCGCCGAATGCCCGGCTCTCGCCAAAAAACCACAATGGCTGCCGGACACAGCCAAAAAACGCTAAAATTCATGGTTTAAGAATCACCGCTGCCCGGAGCAATTCGGCCGCCAGCAGCAAGGAACAATCATATGATGACCTTTCAGCAAATCATCCTGAAACTGCAGAATTACTGGGATTCCCATGGCTGCGCGATATTGCAGCCGTACGACATGGAAGTCGGGGCCGGTACTTCGCACACCGCAACTTTTCTGCGCGCGATCGGCCCGGAACCCTGGCGCGCCGGCTACGTGCAGCCTTCCCGCCGTCCGAAGGATGGCCGCTACGGAGAAAACCCGAACCGGCTGCAGCATTATTACCAGTTTCAGGTAGTGCTGAAACCATCGCCGGAAAACATCCTCGAACTGTATCTCGGTTCGCTGGAGGCACTCGGACTGGACCTGAAGCAGAACGACGTGCGTTTCGTCGAAGACGACTGGGAAAATCCGACGCTCGGCGCCTGGGGCCTAGGCTGGGAAGTCTGGCTCAACGGCATGGAAGTGACGCAGTTCACCTATTTCCAGCAGGTCGGCGGCATCGATTGCAACCCGATCCTGGGTGAAATCACCTATGGCCTGGAGCGTCTGGCGATGTATCTGCAAGGCGTTGAAAATGTGTATGATCTGGTGTGGACCGAATGGAACGACCGCGGCGTGAAGAAATCGCTGTCGTATGGCGACGTATTCCACCAGAACGAAGTCGAACAGTCCGCCTACAATTTCGAGGGCGCCAACACCAAGTTCCTGTTCTCTCTGTTCTCGAACTACGAATCCGAAGCGAAACGGCTGATGGAGATGGAACTGACGATTCCTGCCTACGAAATGATCCTGAAGGCGGCGCACACGTTCAATCTACTCGATGCGCGCGGCGCGATTTCGGTTACCGAACGTGCTGCCTATATCGGCCGCATCCGCAACCTGTCGCGTGCAGTCGCGCAGGGGTATCTCGAATCGCGCAAAAAACTCGGCTTTCCGATGCTGGGCGATACGCGCAAGGTCGCGTGACGCAGCGAAAACCACATAACCAATAACACTCAGCATCCCGCCTGCGCGGGATGAATTGCTCATGAATCAAACACTGTTAGTCGAACTGCTGACCGAAGAATTGCCGCCAAAGGCGCTCACCCGCCTGGCCGATGCATTTTCCGCCACCATTTTTGACGGCCTGAAATCTCGCGATTTCCTATCGGCCGATTCGAAGCTGACTTCCTTTGCCACCCCGCGCCGATTGGCGCTGACGATCACTGGCGTGCTGCCGACATCGCCCGACAAGCAGATCCGCGTCAAGGTACTGCCGGTATCGGTTGCGCTCGATGCGAATGGTCAGCCGACGGCGCCGCTGAAGAAAAAGCTGGCCACGCTCGGCTTCCCGGACGTAACGGTAGCAGACATGACGATCGCTGCCGACGGCAAGACTGAAACCTACTACTATACCCACACTGCGCCCGGCTCGACCATTGCCGCCGGCCTGCAGGCGGCGCTGGAAGAAGCGGTTGGTAAGCTGCCGGTACCGAAGCAGATGACTTACCAGCGGCCAGATGGCGTCACGGTCGAATTCGTGCGTCCGGCACACAAGCTGGTCGCCCTGCTTGGCAAGGAAGTCGTGCCGTTATCGATCCTCGGCCTGTCCGCCGGACGCACCACCGATGGCCACCGTTTCCTGTCGCAAGGGGAAATTGCGTTCACCGATGCTGCTTCCTACGCCGCCACACTCGAATCGCAAGGCAAGGTGATTGCCAGCGTTGCATCGCGCAAGGAACGGATTCGCGCAATGCTGCAATCGAAAGCACAAAACGATCGCGTACTGATGCCGGAATCTCTGCTGGATGAAGTCGCCGCGCTGGTCGAATGGCCGGTGATTTACGAATGCCATTTCGAAAATGAATTCCTCGAAGTGCCGCAGGAGTGCCTAATCCTGACGATGCAGACCAACCAGAAATATTTCGCGCTGACCGATGCATCCGGCAAGCTGCGCTCGCGTTTCCTAATCGTGTCTAACATGGAAACCTCGACCCCGCAGCGCATCATCAGCGGCAACGAGCGCGTGATCCGTCCGCGCCTGTCTGATGCCCGCTTCTTCTTCGAGCAAGACAAGAAAAAGAAACTGGAAGACCGCATCCCCGGGCTGGCGAACGTCGTCTATCACAATAAGCTCGGCACGCTGGCGCAGCGAATGGCGCGCGTGCGCATCCTAGCGGTCGAAATCGCCGGCATGATCGGCATCGATCAAGCGCTGGTCGAACGCGCCGCGCGGCTGGCCAAGGCCGACCTGCTGACCGACATGGTGGGCGAATTTCCCGAACTGCAAGGCATCATGGGCACCTACTATGCGCGCCATGACGGCGAACATGAAGAAATCGCGATGGCCGCGACCGAACATTACATGCCGCGCTTCGCCGGCGATGCCCTGCCGACGACGCAGACCGGCACCGTGCTGGCGCTGGCAGACAAACTTGAGGCGCTGGCAGGCATCTGGGGCATCGGCCTGCAACCGACCGGCGATCGCGACCCGTTCGCGCTACGTCGCCATGCGCTCGGCATTTTGCGCATCCTGATTGAAAAGCGTCTGCCGCTGTCGCTGCGCGCGATGCTGTCGTCGATCATCCGTGTGCTGGCAGCCAATGCCAGCTTCAAGGATTCGACCGCAGGTGTACTGGGGTTCATGATGGATCGTCTGCGCGGCCTGCTGCGCGACCGCGGCTTTGCCGCGGATGAAATCGAAGCGATTCTGGCGCAAAATCCGGATCGTTTTGACGACATCCTAGAGCGCCTGAACGCCGTCAAGGCTTTCGCCGCGTTGCCGGAAGCGGATGCGCTTGCCGCCGCGAACAAGCGCATCGGCAACATCCTGAAAAAAGCGAACATCACCGCCGGCAACGTGCAGGAATCCTTGTTGCAGGACGAACCGGAACGGAAGCTGCATTCGGCCATGCTCGATCTGAAACCGCAAGTCGACCAGATGGTCGTGCAAGGAAATTATGCCGGCGCACTGACTGCGATGGCACAACTGCGCAATGCAGTAGATTCGTTTTTCGACACCGTGATGGTGATGGCCGACGACATCGACCTGCGCAACAACCGTGTCGCGCTGCTGTCCGATCTGCACACGATGATGAACCGCGTGGCCGACATTTCCCGTCTGGCAAGCTAAAGGCGGAAAAGGAGCTCGAATGCCGACGAAACTGATCATTCTCGACCGCGATGGCGTCATCAATTTCGATCAGGAATCGTTCATCAAATCGCCTGCAGAGTGGGTACCGATTCCCGGTTCGCTGGAGGCGATCGCACGACTGAACCAGGCCGATTACCGGGTGGTGGTCGCGACCAACCAATCCGGCATCGCCCGCGGACTGTATGATTTAACGACGTTAAATGCGATCCACCAGAAAATGCACGCAGCTGCGCTGGCTGTCGGCGCAGAAATCGACGCCATTTTTTTCTGCCCGCATGGCGCAAGCGATGATTGCGATTGCCGCAAGCCAAAATCCGGCATGCTCGAAGCGATCGCGCGTCGTTACGACATCAAGCTCAAGGGCGTCCCCTCAATTGGCGATTCGCTGCGCGATCTGCAGGCTGCATTCCTTGCCGGCTGCACGCCCTATCTGGTGCTGACTGGCAAGGGCAAGGGAACATTGTCAAGCGGCGGACTACCGCCTGGCACCACAACCTACGCGGATCTGGCGGCCGCAGTCGATTTCATACTTGGCACTGAAGACGGTGCCGGTATTGAGTAAGTTTAAACTCATGTGCTTCAGGAGAAGCCATCTTGCGTAGATTCACCCTGTTTTTGCGTTCACTGTCGTTCTTTTTGGCAATGCTGGTGTTCACTCCAGTCTGGACGCTCGCCTGCTTTTTGGCTGCGCCACTGCCGTACCACCAGCGCTACTACATCACTTCGCGCTGGAATGCGACCGTCATCTGGCTGGCGAAAGTCATATGCGGCATCCGCTACCAAATCAAGGGAGCGGAAAACTTTCCGGACTCGCCTGCCATCGTGCTATCGAAACACCAGTCCGCATGGGAAACAATATTCCTGCTTTACCAACTGCCGCGCCCACTGGTGTTCGTGTTCAAGAAGGAGCTGCTTTCGATCCCGTTCTTCGGCTGGGCGTTGGGACTGCTGAAGATGATCCCGATCGATCGCAGCCTCGGAGTGCGCGCATTCCGCCACGTCATCACCGAAGGCAAGAAACGACTGAACGACGGTCTGTGGATCATCATGTTCCCAGAAGGCACGCGCACGGCTGTCGGCCAACAGGGGGAATACAAGGGCGGCGGCACGCGGCTGGCGCACGCAACCAATACAGTCATCGTGCCCATCGCCGTCAACTCGGGCGAATGCTGGCCGAAGGATTCCTTCATCAAGAAGCCGGGGCTAATCACTGTATCCGTCGGTCCGCCAATTGCGCCACAGGGACGCACTCACGAAGAACTGATGACGCTGGTTGAAAACTGGATTGAAGGCGAAATGCGGCTCATCTCGCCACATGCGTATCCGCCCGCTCCGGAAGCAAGCCGCTGAAAGCCGATGGCAAACCTGACGCCTTCCGTCATGCAGCTTGATCTGTTCGGTTTCGATGGCAAACCGCCAGCCGTTCCAGACACCCCTAACCGCCGCATCCTGCTGGGCAATCAGGTCATCAGCTATGCGCTGCGCCGCTCGAAACGCCGCTCCATCGGTTTTTCCATCGACCGCAACGGCTTGCGCATCACCGCGCCGCGCTGGGTAACACTAGCCGACATTGATCAGGCAATCCTCGGCAAGCAACGCTGGGTCATCGACAAATTGCGCGAATGCCAAAATGCCACAGCACAACGACAGGCGCAGCAAATCACCTGGCGTGACGGCGCAACGCTGCCCTATCTCGGCGCCCCGATCACGCTGCGCCTGCGCCGCGCTTCCTGTACCGCAATAGAGTTCGATGCAGCCAGCCGCGAACTGTCGCTGCTCCTGACGGGCGATGCGACCGAAACGCAACTCAGAAACCGCACGCTGAAATGGCTGCAACAGCAGGCTGCCAGCGTGTTTGCCGCCCGACTACCTGTTTACGCTAACCGACTCGATGTCCACTACCGGACAATGAGGCTATCTTCGGCCACCACGCGCTGGGGTTCTTGCAGTTCGCGCGGCACGATTTGCCTCAACTGGCGGCTGATCCACCTACCAGAAACGCTGATCGATTACGTAGTGGCACACGAACTGTCGCACTTGCGCGAAATGAACCACAGCGAGCGCTTCTGGGCCGCGGTAGAATCCGTCTATCCGGACTATCGCGCCGCCCGGCAGGCGCTGCGCAAACAAGCGCTGAATGTGCTGCCGGTTATCTGATTTTGACAGGTATATCCATTTTCGCCATATTTTTCTTGGCCAATCAAAAATACACCACCCAGTATAAGATGGAGGACATATGCGTATTCTGCACACCATGCTGCGCGTCGGCGACTTGCCGCGCTCAATCGATTTTTACACCCGCGTGCTTGGGATGAAACTGCTGCGCACGAAAGACAACCCGGAGTACAAATACACGCTGGCGTATCTCGGCTTTTCCAGCAATCCGGAACAAGCCGAGTTGGAGCTGACCTACAACTACGGCGTGGAAAAATACGAACTCGGCACCGCCTACGGCCACCTGGCGCTTGAAGTCGCCGATGCCTACCAGGCGTGTGAAGCGGTCAAGGCACAAGGCGGCAATGTCACGCGCGAAGCCGGCCCGGTAAAAGGCGGCACAACCGTGATTGCATTCGTAAAAGATCCAGACGGCTACATGGTCGAACTGATCCAGTCCGGCACCGCCTGAACCGCTGCGACAAAAACAACATGGCTATTGGGTTTGTTCGTAGACAAATCAACGTACTGCTCCCAATTCCCAGAAAATAGGTTATGATTCGTGCGAAATCATCTTCTGCCGCCAATCTGGCGACGAAAACGACCAGACATCACGCCCCTGCCGCAAGGCTAGAACCTGAAGGCAACCACGGCACCCACCGGCAGTAAGGCGCTTCCGTCCGAATACACGTTTTATCTTTTTTCCTTCCATTCGAGGAAACCATGAGCGAAAACATCAAGAACATTACCGATGCCTCCTTTGAAGCGGACGTGCTGAAATCCGATCGCCCAGTGCTGGTCGATTTCTGGGCTGAATGGTGCGGCCCATGTAAAATGATCGCGCCGACGCTGGAAGAAATCGCCAAGGAATACGGCGGCAAGATTCTGGTCGCGAAACTCGACGTCGATTCAAACCAGGCTGTTCCGGCGAAATTCGGCATCCGCGGCATCCCGACGCTGATTCTTTTCAAGAACGGTGTACCGGCAGCGCAGAAAGTTGGCGCCGTCGCCAAAGGCCAGTTGACCGCTTTCATCGACAGCAACATCTGACAAACTTCCGCTACGGCCATGCCCGCATGGCTGTAGCACGCAGTAACCACAACAAGCAACAACACCACGTTATTCCCTCCCCCACCTTTTTGATTCCCGACACGGGATACGCACAGATACAGATATGCATTTATCCGAATTGAAGGCCATGCATGTTTCGGCCTTGCTGGACATGGCCAGCAGCCTAGACATTGACAATGCCGCCCGCCTGCGCAAGCAGGAACTGATGTTCGCCATTCTGAAAAAACGCGCAAAAGCCGGCGAACAGATTTATGGCGACGGCGCACTGGAAGTCCTGCCGGACGGCTTCGGCTTCCTGCGATCGCCAGATGCCAGCTACATGGCATCGACCGACGACATCTACATTTCGCCGTCGCAAATCCGGCGCTTCAACCTGCACACCGGCGATTCGATCGAAGGCGAAGTGCGCACCCCGAAAGACGGCGAACGTTATTTCGCGCTGGTCAAGGTAGATAAGGTCAACGGCGAACCGCCGGAAGCATCAAAACATCGCATCCTGTTCGAAAACCTGACACCGCTGCATCCAGACAGGGCGTTGAAACTAGAACGCGACATTAACGGCAACGAAAACATCACCGGCCGCATCATCGACATGATCGCGCCCATCGGCAAAGGCCAGCGCGGCCTCTTGGTGGCATCGCCGAAATCCGGCAAGACGGTGATGCTGCAACACATCGCGCACGCCATCACCTCGAATCACCCGGATGTCACGCTGATCGTGCTGCTGATCGACGAACGGCCGGAAGAAGTGACCGAAATGCAGCGCTCGGTGCGCGGCGAGGTGGTTGCTTCCACCTTCGACGAACCGGCCACGCGCCATGTGCAAGTGGCCGAAATGGTGATCGAAAAAGCCAAGCGTCTGGTCGAAATGAAAAAGGACGTGGTTATTCTGCTGGATTCGATCACCCGTCTGGCGCGCGCGTATAACACCGTCATTCCCGCATCAGGTAAGGTGCTGACCGGCGGTGTCGATGCCAACGCACTGCAGCGACCGAAGCGCTTCTTCGGCGCCGCGCGCAACGTCGAGGAAGGCGGCTCGCTGACCATCATCGCCACAGCGCTAATTGAAACCGGCAGCCGGATGGACGACGTGATTTACGAAGAATTCAAGGGCACCGGCAACATGGAAGTGCACCTGGAACGCCGCTTGGCCGAGAAGCGGGTCTATCCTTCAATCAACCTGAACAAGTCCAGTACGCGCCGCGAGGAATTGCTGATCGAGGCGAACCAGTTGCAGAAAATCTGGATTCTGCGCAAGCTGCTGTACGGCATGGACGAGATCGAAGCGATGGAATTCATCCTCGACAAGATGAAGGCGACGAAGAACAACGCCGATTTCTTCGACCTGATGCGCCGCGGCGGCTGATTCCGCCTTGTGCCTAAACCGATAACTGCGTTGCGCGGCCTGTCCGTAGCCTGATGTACCATCTTCGGTCGTGCATTGTTGTTCCCGTTTGGGGCACCAGCAGGAATTACGAAAGGATTCACAATCCATTGATTGCATGGCATAATCTTGGGCTTAACATCAACAGGCAAGTGAGCGGCAATCGGGTCAGGAAGCAGCACAGACCGACGAAGTGCCGTTTGGCTACCCAAACATCAGAGGAAAACATGAAAGAAGGCATCCACCCGAATTACCGCGAAGTCGTATTCCACGACATTTCGTGCGATTTCAAATTCATCACCCGTTCGACCATCCAGACCAAGGAAACCATCGAATTCGAAGGTCAGACTTATCCGCTGGTGAAGGTCGAGGTTTCGTCCGAATCGCATCCGTTCTATACCGGCAAGCACAAGATCGTCGACACCGCCGGCCGCGTGGAAAAATTCCGCCAGAAGTTCGGCAAGGTCGGTTCGAAAACTCAGGTATCGAACTGATTCATGCTTTGCATCGAAAAAGGCAGCTACGGCTGCCTTTTTTATTGCGGCCAATGGCACAATATCGCCGGAAACCAATAATCACTTACGCACACAATGAAGCCCGTCCGCCTTGCTGCCTCCGCTACGACTGCGCTACCGCGCTGGGGGCTGCTGCTGCTCGCGCTGCTATACATCCTGCCGGGACTGATTGGCCGCGACCCGTGGAAAAGTGACGAAGCCGCAAGCTTCGGCATCATGTGGACGATGGCGCACGGCAGTCTGGCCGACTGGCTGTCGCCCAACATCATCGGCCTGGTGATGCCGGATGAAGGGCCGCTGGCGTTCTGGGTCGGCGCCATCTGCATCAAACTGTTCGGCTGGCTGCTGGGCGACATGCTGGCGGCAAGAGTGGCCAACATCCTGTTCTTTTCGCTCGGCGCGGCATCGATCTGGTATGCCGCGTACCACCTTGGCCGACAGCCGGAAGCGCAGCCAATGCAACTGGCGTTTGGCGGCCAGCCCAAGCCAAAGGATTACGGCCGCATGCTGGCCGATGGCGCACTGCTGATTTACATCGGTTGCATCGGCCTGCTGCAGCACAGCCATGAAACGCGCGCCGAAGCGCTGTTCGTATCGCTGATCGGCCTGCTGCTGTATGCCGTTGTCTGCTACGCCGAAACGTCCAGCCTGCGCAATGCCGGCCTGATTGGCGCTGCGCTCGGCCTGCTGGTGCTGACGCGCGGCTGGATCGTGCCGCTCGCGCTTTGGCTGGTGCTGCTGGCTTTCCTGTGCTGGTTGCAGCAGGAAATCCGCCATACCGTGATGCATTTTCTTTTGGCGCTGGCGATTGCACTGCTGCTGCCGGCGCTGTGGATAGGCCTGGGCTGTTCGCTGCTGCCGCCGGACCAGTCACCATTTTCGGCCTGGATGACGTGGAACGTCGAACAGATTGGCTGGCCAAGCTTTGAAGCGCTGCGCTTTTTCATCAAGAACGGGCCGCTATTTTGCTGGCCTGCATGGCCGTTTGCAATCTGGGCGGTTTATGCCTGGCGCAGGCAGCGCCGCGACCTGCATATTGCCCTGCCGCTGCTGTTTGTCGCGGTTTTCATCCTGCTGGCACTGTTTGATCCCAATCCAAGTGAAACTGTGCTGTTGCCGCTGCTTCCGCCTCTGGCGATTCTGGCCGCGTTCGGCCTGCCGACGATACGTCGCGGCGGCATCAACGCGGTAGACTGGTTCTCGGTGATGGCGATGACGATAGGGGCGGCACTCATCTGGCTCGGCTGGGTAGCAAAGCAGACTGGCTGGCCGGCAAAAATTGCGAAAAATGCGATGAAGCTCGCCCCCGGCTTCACGCAAGAACTGAATCTGATCGCGCTGCTGATTGCCCTGTGCGCGACACTCGCCTGGTTCTTGCTGGTTTACTGGCGACTGTCGCGTCAGCCGGCCGTGCTGTGGCGAGCAGTCGTGCTATCAACCGGCGGCGTCATTCTGTGCTGGCTGCTGCTGTCGACGCTGTGGCTGCCCTGGCTGAATTACGGCAAGAGCTACATCAGCGTAGCACAGCAAGTCGCGCAACGTCTGCCATCGAAGCAAACCTGCGTCACCGCGCACGTTACCCCAGCGCAGCGGGCGTCGTTCGCCTACCTTGGCGGCATCACGTTCTCGCGACCGGGAAGCACAGACTGCGATTTTCTGCTACTGCACGACCGGCTCAAGCGCAGCCGCCGGAAAAACGAGCCGATTGCGCTGCCTGACACGACATCCCAATGGAAGCTGCTCTGGGTTGGCAACCGGCCAGGTGATCGCGACGAACGATTCCACCTTTACCAGCGGGTAAAAACGCCCTGATGCCATTGTTCCAGCAATGACCGTGCAGCAACACAGCAACCGCACCCTGCGCATCGTTTCGCTTGCTTGGCCGATCCTGCTCGGGCAAATGGCGGTCATTGCCAACAGCGTGGTCGATACCATGATGGTGTCGCGCTTTTCGGTGACCGACCTCGGCGCGCTGGCAGTAGGCGCATCGATTTATGTCAGCGTGTTTGTCGGCATGAATGGTGTGTTGCAGGCGCTCTCGCCGGTGGTCGGCCAACTGGTCGGCGCACGCAATTTCGCTGGCATCGGCCAGGAAATCCGCCAGGCCGTATGGCTGGCGCTCTTTCTCTCGCTCGTCGGCTGCCTGGTGCTGCTCTTTCCGCAACCGCTGCTGGCACTGGCGAATGCCTCCCCCGACCTGACCGCCAAGGCAACCCAATACCTGCGCACGCTGGCGCTGGCACTGCCGGCAACACTCGGCTTCGTCATTTATGGCGCGCTGAACAATGCGATGGCGCGACCGAAAATGGTGATGGCGATCCACGTCTCCGCCCTACTGCTGAAAATTCCGCTAAACGCGCTGTTCATTTTCGGCGGCTTGGGTCTGCCGGCACTTGGCGGCCCCGGCTGCGCCATTGCTACCACCCTGATCGCGTGGCTGGCGCTGGCTACTGGCTGGCTGATCCTGCGCCATCATCCGTTCTACCAGATTCTCGGCCTGTTCGGTTCCGGTTTCGTCCGGCCGCAATGGAGCGCGATGAAGGAGTTGCTGCGCATCGGTCTGCCAATCGGGCTGAGTTTCTTCATCGAAGTCACATCATTCACCTTCATTGCGCTGTTTGTCGCGCGTCTGGGCGACATGGTCGTTGCCGGCCACCAGATCACGGCCAACTTCGCCACCCTGCTCTACATGCTGCCACTGTCAATCGCGAACGCCACCGGCACGCTGGTAGCGCAGGCGATTGGCGCGCAAGACCAGCACGAAGCGCAGCGCATCGGCCATGCCGGCATCCGGCTGGCGGTGATTGTCGCGGTATCGGTCGGTCTCATCATCTGGCTTGCGCGCGACAGCATCGTGCGTGCCTACACGCCGGATGAAACCGTGGTCGCCGTCGCGCTGCCGCTGTTCCTGTTCATCGGTTTTTACCAGTTGTTCGACGCCATTCAAGTCACCACGTCGTACATCCTGCGCGCTTACAAGGTCGTGCTTTTCCCGACGATTCTGTATGCGGCCGCACTATGGTGCGTCGGCCTAGGCGGCGGCATCAGCATCGGCCTGAATCCATTCGGCCTGCCTGTGCCAACAATGATTTCCGGCGCAGCCGGCTTCTGGTTCAGCAACAGCATCAGCCTGGTGCTGCTCGCTTGCGGCATGTTGTGGCACTTGAGGCGGGTACAGCGCAAGGCACGGTGCGACTGACACAAATCAACATAGAGGCAGGCAACGCTTGCCGAAATCGTTGACAGCATTACAATCGCCTTATCACGCCATCACAACCCAGCCGGACGACAAGCCCATGCCATCGCATATCATCTGCGTAGGAAAAACGACGCTCGACCAAATCTGGCCCGTCAACGAAATGCCTTCGGGAGGCGGAAAATTTCGCGCCAATGGTTTCATCGCGCAAGGCGGTGGCATGGCAGCCACCGGCGCGGTCGCAGTGGCACAGCTTGGCGCACAGGCATCGTTCTGGGGCCGCGCAGGCGACGATGCCGCCGGCCACGTGATGCAAAACGAACTTGCCTGCTATGGCGTCGATGTGGCCCAGTTTCGTCTGTTTTCCGGCGCGCGCTCGTCGGTCTCGGCTGTCATAGTCGACCGCGACGGAGAACGGATGATCGTCAATTTCCCTGGCGCCAACATCCCGGACGATGCAGACTGGCTGAACTTCGACCTCCTGACAACGGCCGGCGCCATTCTGGGTGACGTGCGCTGGCGGCAAGGCGTCAGCCAGACCTTCGCCGCAGCGCGCCAACACGGCATTCCGAGCGTACTGGACTGCGAAGCCGCCACCCATGCCGATTTTGCCACCCTGCTGCCGCAAACCGATCATGCGATTTTCTCGGTGCCCGGCCTGCGCTCGTTTTGCGGCGGACGCATCACCGACCATTTCGAAGCGCTCGCCAGCGTACGCACACTCGGCTGCAAAGTCGCCGCTGTCACAATGGGGGCGCAAGGCGCGCTCTGGCAGGACGACAACGGCGACCACCACCAGCCGGCGTTTCACACCAACGTGGTCGATACCACCGGCGCCGGCGACGTGTTCCACGGCGCTTATGCGCTGGCGCTGGCCGAGCGTATGGACGTGCCGGCCGCCATGCGCTTCGCCTCAGCCGTGGCGGCACTCAAATGCACGCGCCACGGCGGCCGCGCCGGGATTCCGACGCGCGACGAAGTGAACCAGTTTTTGGCAAGCAACCCGTGACGCAGCCCCGCCCGAACCTGTTTTACGCGCTGTGGCCAGACGAAGCCACCCGCGCCGAACTGACGGTACTGCAAGCACATGTGCGCGGACGGCTGATCCGGCCACCGAACCTGCACCTGACACTCGCCTTTCTCGGGCCGCAACCGGAAGAGTGCTTGCCGACGCTCAAATCGTTGCTCAGTGGCATTCACTGCCCACCGGTACGACTGGAGATCGACCGTATGGGGCACTTCGGCAAGAACCACATTGCCTGGGCCGGCACGCACGCGCTACCGCCCGAACTGAGCACGCTGCGGCAAGCGCTGACAACCACGCTGGCGCAAGCCTCCATCCCGTTCGACCACAAGGCCTTCAAGCCGCACATCACGCTGGCGCGCGATGCCGCGCCGCCGCCCGACCTGCCATTCGATCCGTTTTACTGGCTGGCCGACCGCATTGTGCTGGCGCGTTCACCGCTGGCAGGCGAAAAGCCGTTCTATCGCGTGCTGGCATCGCAAACGCTGGCGGCTAACCCGGCTTGCCCCGCTGACATTGACTGACGGTCTGAAACGCCTGCCTTCAGGTTGCTGGGGGTATATAACAAAAACCACCCTCTCGGCCTCAATTTTGCTGGCCGCTTTAAAATACTGGGTGGAGTATATTCTCAGGCCTTAATGACCGAAAATGGCTTTCGAGTCAGTTATTTTTAGCCTGTTCAGACAGCTTGCGCAGCACATGCGCAGCCGCAACCAGCCCGAAACTGGCGGTCACCGCCATCGCCGAACCAAAACCGGCGCAGTTCAATCCTGTTACGCCACGGTCGTCGGCATCGAGCGAGCAGGCTTCTCCAGTTTCCGGATATTGCAGCGGCTCCATCGAATACACTGCGTCGATGCCGAACTTGTTTTTTGTGCCGCGCGGAAAACCGTGTTTTGACCGCAAACGCTTGCGCACCTTGGCCAAGAGCGGCTCCTGCTCGGTGCGGCACAAATCGCGGATTTCGATCTTGGTCGGGTCGATCTGTCCACCCGCGCCGCCAATAGTCACCAGTGGAATCCCATGCTCGCGGCAATACGCAATCAGCGCGGTTTTCGCGCCGACGCTGTCGATGGCATCAATCACATAGTCATAATGGCGCGAACCGATCATCGCATCGAGGTTGTCCGGCGCGACGAAATCCTCGATCTGGTTCACGCGGCATTCCGGGTTGATCTGTGCAATGCGCTCGGCCAGCGCCAGCACCTTCGCCTTGCCCAGCGTATCGCCCAACGCCTGAATCTGGCGGTTGATGTTCGATTCGGCCACGTTATCCAGATCGATTAACGTCAGTTGCCCGATTGCGCTGCGAGCCAGCGCCTCGACAGCCCAGGAACCAACGCCGCCGACGCCGACCACGCACACGTGCGCGGCGCGGAAGCGCGCCAGCGCCGCCTGTCCGTAAAGACGGCCGATACCGCCAAAACGGCGCTCGAAATCTGCATTTTGCTCTGCTGCGCCAAAGCCAGCGTGAATATTCGTTTCCATGCGCGCATTGTACCGGAGGGGCGCGTGAAGAGAGTGGCGCAGGCTGCGGAGCTGCCGCAAAAATCCTTCAACATTACAGACCATTGGTGTAAGATAAAAAACTTAAAGAGCAAATACGATGCGCCACAAAGCCAACCATAACGCGCGATTAACAGCGCGCATAACCGCGCCAATACGTATTTCGATTCCCATGCATTCCGGTTTCGTGAAAATGAAAGCCAGGCCCTTCTGCCGACACCGCACGATGCTTTCGCGGCAGGCATTGCATCACCCTTTCATGTTTCATCCTTGTCCCGCTATTTCGTCTGGCTGCGCCAGCCGGTTCGCGTCTACCATGGCGATATGGACCAGCAACGCCAGCGTGAGCAGCACCCTCACGAAAAATGCATGAAGATATTGAGGAAAGAATGTCAATAGCAGATCTTCGCAGCAAATACTCTCAAACCGCCTTAGCAGATGACAACTTACCCGGCAACCCAATCATTTTGTTTGCCAACTGGTTTGATGAAGCAGTCAAGGCACGGATTTACGAACCGAACATCATGAGCCTGTCCACCGTCAACCCGGAAGGACGGCCGTCATCACGCGTGATGCTGCTCAATAAGTTTGATAAAAATGGCTTCACCTGGTTCAACAACTACGGCAGCCGCAAAAGCCAGGATTTGCAGACCAACCGTTTTGCCGCGCTGCTGTTCTTCTGGCCGGAACTGGAGCGCCAGATCCGGGTCGAAGGTGTAGTCGAGCGCGTCAGCGAGGACGAGAACGATGCCTGCTTTCAAAGCCGTTCGCTGCAAAGCCGGCTGGGCGCAGTGGCATCGTCACAAAGCAAGCCGGTGCAAAGCCGCGAAGAAATGGAAGCCCGGCTGGCTGAAGCCACAGCGATGTATGGCGACAACCCGCCGCGACCAGCTTCCTGGGGCGGCTATCGGCTAGTACCGGATCAAATGGAGTTTTGGCAGGGGCGGCGTTCGCGCTTCCACGACCGCATCCTGTTCACGCGTCAGGCAGATGGAAGCTGGCAACACCAAAGGCTGCAACCGTAACGCTATTGGGTTCAATTTTTGGTTCTATTTTTGAAACAGGCATAACAGGAGATACCACTCAGACATATTTTCGGGGTCCATTGCACGACGCCCATACACGAGCACCGTTCTGATCCTGAAAACAGGTCAACTGGAATGTTACTGCTTCAACCAAATCTGGAACTCTGGAAGTGCCGAGATATTGGCATTTCCTTTACCGTCCCGTTCCGGTTGCGTGTTTTGAAGTATCAGTTCACATTCACGGAGGAAATCGTGGTTTGGGAAAAGAAACTGACAAACTGGGTGGATGGCATCCGCAATCAAGCTGCCCTGCCGCTACGGCTGGAGCTTTGGAATGGCAAGCAATACGATTTCAGCAGCAACAATCCAAACGTCACCATTAGGATTCCTGGCGTTTCATCGCTGAGCTATCTGCTGACCCCGTCGCTATCGAATCTTGGCACCGCCTATGTCGAAGGCAAAATCGATGTCAAAGGCAGGCTAAACGACATCATCGATCTGGCGCACGGCCTGGCTCAGCGGACACTTTCATCGGACAGCACATTCGGCCGGATGCTGCGCTCGTTCAAGCACACAAAGAAAAAGGATGCCGAAGCGATCCAGTACCACTATGACGTATCAAATGACTTCTATTCGCTCTGGCTCGATCCGAACATGGTCTATTCGTGCGCCTATTTCGAAAACGGCGACGAAGATCTGGCTACCGCCCAACTGAAAAAAATCGACCATATCCTGACAAAGATCCGCGTGCAGCCGGGACAAAAGCTGCTCGACATCGGCTGCGGCTGGGGTGCGCTGGTGATCCGCGCTGCGCAGAAATTCGGCGCAAACTGCGTCGGCATCACGCTGTCGCAACGGCAGTTCGATCTGGCGACCGAACGCGTCAAGCAAGCCGGTCTGTCGGACAAAATTGAAATACGCTTGCAAGATTACCGCGATGTCAGCGGCCAGTTCGACCGCATCACCAGCGTCGGCATGTTCGAGCATGTCGGACGCAACCACCTCGCAGCTTACTTCTCGAAGATCAATTCGCTGCTAACCGATGATGGCATCGTGATGAATCACGGCATAACCTCGTCCGATGCCGAAGGCCGCGACACGCCATACGGCGGTGGTGAATTCATCGACAAATACGTGTTCCCGCACGGTGAATTGCCACATATCGGCATGGTGCTGAAAACTATGCAGGAAGGCGGGCTGGAAGCGCACGACATCGAAAACCTGCGTTTCCATTATGCGAGAACCTGCGCTCTTTGGGCCGACAATTTTGAAACGAATACGGCTGAAGTCCGGAAGATGATCGATGACAAGCGCTACCGCATCTGGCGCGTCTACCTTGCTGGTTGTTCGTATGCCTTTACCAACGACCTGATCTCCCTCTATCAGGTGGTGTGCACTAAAGCCGGCCTGCACCAGCCGCTGTTACCGACATCGCGCCGTTACATCTATTCGTAAGCATCGCGGCCACAAATCAGCCGCAAATGAAAAATGCCGGGTAAAACCGGCATTTTTCGTTCACACTGCCATCATGCATCCTTATGCGCCTTTGAGTTTGGCGGCAAAAAGCCGGCGGAAATGGGCCAGCTTCGGCGCGATCACGAAAGCGCAGTAGCCCTGGTAAGGATTGTCGCGAAAATAATTCTGGTGGAAATCCTCAGCCTTGTAAAAAGTCGTGGCCGGGCTGATTTCAGTTACGATCTGCCCATCCCACACATGAGCCATCTCGGTCATCACCTGCCTTGCCGTAGCCTCCTGTTCCGGCGAATGGTAATAAATCACCGAACGGTACTGCGTGCCGACATCGTTGCCCTGCTGATTCAAGGTCGTCGGGTCGTGGTTGGTGAAAAAGACCTCCAGAATTTCACGATAGCTGATGACCGCAGGGTCGAATGTCAGCTGCACCACTTCTGCATGGCCCGTTTCGCCGGTGCAAATCATCTCGTAGTCCGGATTCGGCACATGCCCGCCGGTATAACCGGACTCTACCGACAACACACCCTTGAGCTGCTGATAAATCGCCTCGGTGCACCAGAAACACCCGCCACCGAGTGTTGCCACCTCCGTTGCCGCTTCCGTCGCCATTTTGCCTCCCATTGCCTTTAATCTGAATCGGTTCTCTCATTATGCCCATATTTGCCAAACGCCGTATGGCGCTGCCATCGGCCACAAAATGTCGTTATATTTCCACCAACAGGTCAAATTATTGCCGTTCATTAACAAATATGCGCCCACCAATATTGACGCCCCCTCATAATTCCTGAAAAATGAAAAAGCAAGCATTCCCTGAAAACAATGCTTGACACGCATGATCCTGGCAGTCGAAAGCATTAAATCCCCCAGCCATTTGTGTTCTCACTTATCGTTAGGAAAAAGCATGCTTACCAAAATCCTCATTCCCACTGACGGTTCCACCCTCGGAAACATCTCCGCGCTTGAAGGCGTATCAATGGCGCAAAAAGTTGGCGCAGAAGTAGTGGGTATTTACGTTGCGCGCGAAGCGCAAAATCCGCTTTTCGACTTTTCCGAAATCAAGCCAAAGAGTTATCCGACCAAAGAGGAATACGCCGAGATGGTCAATAACGCCGGGCACGGCTATCTCGCCCCCATCAAGGAAGCGGCCGAGAAAGCTGGCATCAAGTTTTCCAGCGTCATCAAGATTTCCAACGCCACCGCGCGCACGATCGTGGAAACAGCCGAAGAACAGCTGTGCAGCATGATTTTCATGGGTTCGCATGGCTGCGCCGGCTGGGGGCATAACTTGCTGGGCAGCGTAGCCACCAAGGTGCTGTCGAGCACGCAGATCCCGACACTTATCTACCGATTGCGGCAGGAGCCCAGCCCTGAGCAGGAAAAACGAGCCTCTTTCGTGCCTCGCATTGGCGTCTGATTTCTGTCCGTTCGGAGAGAGACTGCGCTGGTGCCCCCTCGGATTACGTCAATCCGAAGAAATTGAGGTCACCAGCGCAATAACACCTTAGCAACTAATCCCCATCAAGCAACCGCTCAATTACACCGGACGAATCGTGCGCAGCGCGGCGCAACCGATCATTCACGCCCTGCCATGCGGCAGCGGCAGGCGGTGCCTCGACCAAAATCAGATCCGCCCGCTCGCCATCAAGCACACGCAGTGCAGCATACAACCCGTGCGCATAGCCTTCTGGAGTGGATGGCAGACTAATTTGCGCAATCCCCGTTGGCAGTGAATGCGGCGTATGGCACAGCAGCACCACCCGCTTGCGCACCGCATGCAATTGCGCCACAGTCGCCACCAATTCACCGGATGACACCAGCGCGACAGGCGCAAGCGGTGCGTAATGCGCCTCCAGCGTGCCCGACGCACGTGGCGCAGCTGCGTCCGGCAGGCGCGGTTCAACTCCGAGCACGGCGGCGATTGCGTCCGCACCAATATGACCGGGGCGCAACAGCACCGGCCCGTGCGTTTCCCAGCGAGACAAATCGATAATCGTCGATTCGATTCCCACTTGGCTTTGGCCGCCATCAAGCACCATGCCAATGCGGCCGCTATCGCCAATATCGTCTCGGAATTCGTCTTTGACATGCTGCGCAGTGGTCGGGCTGACATGGCCGAACCTGTTGGCCGATGGCGCAGCCACGCCGCCCCGGCCCTGTTTGAATGCGCGCAGCAACGCCTGCGCAACAGGATGCGATGGGCAGCGCAAACCTATCGTGTCCTGTCCGCCGGTGGCGGCATCTGGCACCTGCAGCGACTTTTTCATGATCAAGGTCAGCGGGCCGGGCCAGAAAGCGGCTATCAGCTTCTTCGCTGCTTCCGGCACTTCACGCGCCCACTGGCCGAGGTCGGCTTCCGGCGCCAGATGCACGATCAACGGATGGGTCGATGGCCGTCCCTTGGCCGCATAAATTTGCGCCACCGCGGCCGGATCTTCTGCATCCGCCCCGAGTCCATAAACGGTTTCTGTCGGGAACGCGACCAGCCGGCCCGATTCGAGCAAAGCGGCAGCACGGCGGATATCGTCAGCAGATGGCGTCATCGGTCAAAATAGCATTCCGCCGGATCTAAAAATACTGGTGGGTGTATTTTCAGACGCCAGCAGATTATCAGGCCAAGAAGGGTAAAAATGCCACATACCCCTCAATTTTTACTCAAAACATTCAGCAGGTGAGCAGTTTCAGCGCTTCTGTGTATTTGTCAGCAGTCTTTTGCGCCACATCATCCGGCAGCTTCGGCGCCGGTGCCTGCTTGTTCCACGGTTGCGCTTCCAGCCAGTCGCGCACGAACTGCTTGTCGAACGACGGCGGCGACATACCGATTTGATAGCTGGAAACCGGCCAGAAGCGCGATGAGTCCGGCGTCAGGATTTCATCGATCAGGTGCACCTTTCCACTGTCGTCCAACCCGAACTCGAACTTGGTGTCGGCAATGATAATGCCCTTCGTGGCAGCATACTCAGCCGCAGCGGCATAGAGCTTGATCGCGTAGTCGCGCACCTGTTTCGCCAGATCAGCGCCGATGATTTTTTCCATCTGCTCGAACGAAATGTTTTCGTCATGCTCTCCCACAGCCGCTTTGGTCGATGGCGTGAAAATCGTCTGTGGCAATTTCTGCGCTTCCTGCAAGCCGGCCGGCAGCGAAATACCACACACCGCGCCGGTTTTCTTGTAATCCTTCCAGCCGGTGCCAATGATGTAGCCGCGTACAATCGCTTCGATCGGCAGTGCCTTCAATTTTTTCACCACGATCGCGCGACCCTCGACCTGAGCGCGCTCTTCCGGCGCGACTACGGTGGTCGGATCGATATCGGTCATGTGGTTCGGCATCAGCTCACCGAATTTCTTGAACCAGAAGTTCGACATTGCCGTCAGTATCTTGCCCTTGTTGGGGATCGGGTCATCCAGCACCACGTCAAACGCGGAAAGCCGGTCGGTCTGCACCACCAGCAGCTTATCGTCCCCGACCGCATAAATGTCGCGCACCTTGCCGCGATGAATGAACGGCAGCGACTTGATGTTCGTTTGCAGCAAACCAGCCATGATTCTTCCTTTCGTTCAGTTTGCCTCAGTTCAACCCAGTTCCGGCAGCGTAGCAGTACGCACCTTTTCCGACTGCTTGTCGCGGAACGACTGCAGCTTCTCCTTCATTTCCGGATCGTGCAGCGCCAGCATCGCGACCACGGACAACGCCGCATTCGCTGCGCCTGCTTCACCGATCGCCAGCGTCGGCACCGGAATGCCCTTCGGCATCTGCACCATCGCCAGCAGCGAATCCAGGCCCTTCATGTATTTCGATGGAATCGGCACACCGAACGTCGGCAAAATGGTCTGGGCAGCAACCACACCAGCCAGATGCGCTGCACCACCGGCGCCTGCAATGAATGCCTGGCAACCATTTTCCTGCATCTGCTCGATCCACTCTTCCAGCTCAACCGGCGTGCGATGAGCCGACAGCGCACGCGCCTCATAGCTGACGCCAAAATCCTTGCATACCTGTGCGGCTTCCTTCATCACTTCCCAGTCGGAAGTGGAACCCATCACGATGCCAACCAGTTTTTTCTCTGACATAACTTACCTTCTTTTGAATCATCGGTACCACATGCGCCCCCCCCAAAATGGCGGGCCAATGCAAACACCCGGTTTGAAAAACAACCGGCATGACTTCAGCGGGAACGCCACCGAAGTCATGCCGAAATGCTGTTTGGAAAAACGTAATTATTTCACAATCTGCGCCAGCCCGCCCTTTTTGTAGGTCTCCGCCATCTTGTCGAGCGGAATCGGCTTGATCTTCGCTGCCTGGCCCTCGCAGCCAAACGCAAGATAACGCTCGATGCAAACATTCTTCGCCGCTTCGCGCGCCGGAATCAGGAATTCGCGCGGGTCGAATTTCGACGGGGTGGTCGCCAGAAAACGTCGAATGGCCCCCGTCATTGCCAGACGGATGTCAGTATCGATGTTGATCTTGCGCACCCCATGCTTGATGCCCTGCTGAATTTCTTCTACCGGCACGCCATAGGTTTCCTTCATGTCGCCGCCGAATTCGCGAATCTCAGCCAGCAGTTCCTGCGGTACAGACGACGAACCATGCATCACCAGATGAGTGTTCGGAATACGCGCATGGATTTCCTTGATGCGGTCGATCGCCAAGATATCGCCGGTCGGCTTGCGCGAAAATTTGTATGCACCATGCGAGGTACCAATCGCGATTGCCAGCGCGTCGCATTGAGTCTGCTGCACGAAATCCGCCGCCTGGCTAACATCGGTCAGCAACTGCTCGCGCGACATCTTGCCTTCGGCTCCGTGACCATCCTCTTTATCGCCCTGCATCGTTTCCAGCGAACCGAGCACGCCTAGTTCGGCCTCGACGGTCACGCCAATCGCATGCGAAAACTTGACCACTTCCTTCGTCACTTGCACGTTGTAATCGTAGCTGGCGACGTTCTTGCCATCTTCCATTAGTGAACCATCCATCATCACCGACGAAAAACCGGAGCGGATTGCCGCCATGCACACTGCCGGCGACTGGCCATGATCCTGATGCATCACCACCGGAATGTGCGGATACGATTCGACCGCGGCTTCGATCAGATGCCGCAGAAAGGCTTCGCCCGCATAGCGGCGCGCACCTGCCGATGCCTGCATGATCACCGGTGCATTGACCTGGTCTGCTGCCGCCATGATCGCCTGCACCTGTTCGAGATTGTTCACATTGAAAGCCGGCAGACCATAGCCATTTTCGGCCGCGTGATCGAGCAATTGACGCATGGATACGATAGGCATCTGCTTCTCCTTGTAGTTTGTGTTGTGTTCGTTGTTATTGTGCGCGCTGCATCAGAATGTCCACTGCCGGCAGCACTTTGCCTTCGAGGAATTCAAGGAACGCGCCGCCACCAGTCGAAATGTAGCCGACCTTGTCAGTGATGCCGTACTTGGCGATCGCCGCCAGCGTGTCGCCACCACCCGCGATTGAAAACGCTTTTGAATTCGCAATCGCCAGCGCCAGTGTTTTCGTGCCACCACCGAACTGATCGAATTCGAATACACCTACCGGACCATTCCAGACGATAGTGCCAGCCGCCGACAGCTTCTCCGCCAGCATCGCCGCCGTTTGGGGACCGATGTCGAGGATCATGTCATCATCCTCGATCTGCGACACATCCTTCACGCTGGCAGGTTCGCTTGCGGCAAAATTCTTTGCGCACACCACATCGACCGGAATCGGCACCGATGCGCCACGCTTGGCCATCATATCGATAATTGATTTGGCTTCTTCCAGCAGTTCCGGCTCTACCAACGATTTGCCGATCTTGTAACCGGAAGCCTGCAGGAAAGTGTTTGCAATGCCGCCGCCAACGATCAGATTATCGACCTTGTCTGCCAGCGATTTCAGGATAGTGAGCTTGGAGGAAACTTTCGAACCGCCGACAATCGCCACCAGCGGGTGTGCTGGATGATCGAGCGCCTTGCCCAGCGCATCAAGTTCCGCCGCCATCAGCGGCCCGGCGCAAGCGACGGCAGCAAATTTCGCCATGCCGTGCGTGGTCGCTTCCGCACGATGTGCAGTGCCGAACGCATCGTTCACGTACACATCGCACAATGCCGCCATTTTCTGCGCCAGATCGTCGCTGTTCTTTTTCTCGCCCTTGTTGACGCGGCAGTTTTCCAGCAGCACCACCTGACCCGGCGAGACCTCGACACCGTCGACCCAGTCGCGCTTGAGTTCGACCGGCAGGCCAAGCAGTTCCGATAGGCGGCCGACAATCGGTACCAGCGAATCTTCCGGCTTGAATTCACCTTCGGTCGGCCGTCCCAAGTGTGAAACCACCATCACTGCCGCGCCAGCCTTCAGCGCCAACTGGATCGCAGGAATGGAGGCGCGAATGCGGGTATCTTCGGTGATATTGCCAGCCACATCCAGCGGCACGTTCAGGTCGGAACGGATAAAGACGCGCTTGCCCTTGAGTTCGTTGCGTTCGGCCAAGTCGGTGAGACGGTTGAATTTGAGAGCGGCAGCCATGACGGAAAAAAGGTTGGTTGAAAAACCCCTTATTCTACCGCAGCCGGCAATGGCGAAAAACGCTTTTTGTGGCGCGCATGACAATCCTCAAACACTATCCCCCCCAACGAAATGATGAATTTTTACGCCCGCATGAAGGAATCCGTTAGAATCGTTTTTTTTAAAAATCGTTTTCTGGAGGCTGCATCATGGGAATGGCTAATCGCGACGGAAAAATCTGGAAGGATGGGCATCTGATCGAATGGCGCAACGCCACCGTTCATGTTCTGACGCATTCGCTGCACTATGGCATGAGCGTGTTCGAAGGCGTGCGCGCCTACAACACGGTGAATGGCACCGCAATTTTCCGTCTGAAAGAGCATACCCAGCGCCTGCTGAACTCGGCCAAGATTTTCCAGATGGCCGTACCGTACGACCTTGACACACTGATGGAAGCGCAAAAACAGGTTGTGCGCGAAAACCAGCTGGAATCCTGCTACATCCGCCCGATCATCTGGGTCGGTTCGCAAAAACTCGGCATCGGAGCCAAGGAAAACCAGATTCATACCGCGATCGCGGCGTGGCCTTGGGGCGCGTATCTCGGCGAGGAAGGGCTGGCAAAAGGCATCCGCGTGAAAACTTCGTCGTACACCCGCCACCATGTGAACGTGTCGATGGTGCGCGCAAAAGCCAGCGGCTACTACATCAACTCGATCCTGGCGAACCAGGAAGCGACGGCAGACGGCTACGATGAAGCTCTGTTGCTGGATACCGAAGGTTTCGTATCCGAAGGCTCGGGCGAAAACGTGTTCATCGTCAACAAGGGCAAGATTTTCACGCCGGATTTGGCAAGCTGCCTCGACGGAATCACCCGCGATTCGGTGCTGACGATGGCGCGCGACCTTGGCATTGAAGTGGTGGAAAAGCGCATCACGCGCGATGAAGTCTATTGCGCCGACGAAGCGTTCTTTACCGGCACTGCCGCCGAAATCACGCCGATCCGCGAACTGGACAAGCGACAGATAGGTGCTGGCGCACGCGGCCCAATCACAGAAAAACTGCAAACGCTGTTCTTCGATGTGGTTGCCGGCAAGGTGCCGAAGTACCAGCACTGGCTGACGCCGGTGAAATAAACACCGATTTTCCCGCAAAACAGCGCCCCTGGGGCGCTGTTTTTGTTTTCGTGCAATAGGCCCACCTTAAGACGCGCAACGCATCATCCTGAGGAGCGCTAGATTTTCCTGATCTGGAAAACCCACGCGCCACCTTTCGCCGCCAGCGCATCGGCAATTTTCATCAGGCTAGTGATCTCCGCCGGCAAATGCTGACGTAAAATGCCGACCAAATCAGTATGTCCATTCTAGTCAAAGCCATTTTCTTGCGATGAAACCCAAACGCGTCGTGCTCGACACCAACGTCTGCCTCGATCTGTTCGTTTTCCACGACCCGCGCTGGACGGCACTGCTGGCTGCATTGCGTGCCGGCGAAATCGAAGCCGTCACCAATGAGCATTGCCGCAATGAATGGCTGCGCGTGCTGGATTATCAGAGCCTGCCGCTGAACGACGAATCAAAACTCCGCGCCGCAACTGAGTTCGACGCACTGATCGCCTGCATCGAACCAGTGCAAAAGGCAACGCCTCTACCGCTATGCACCGATTCGGACGACCAGAAATTCCTTGAACTGGCGCGCGATGCCGACGCTGCATTGCTGGTAACGAAAGACAAGGCGCTTCTGAAACTGGCACGCAAAACGGCGCGTGCCGGCATGTTTGCCATCATCCGCCCTGAAACGTGGCCAGCCGCAACGCCCCTGCCTGCGATCCGGACAGTGGGTGCATGAACCAATTCCATGCCAATCCGCCGAATGGATTGAGCCCCTTAGGTAATACGGCACCCAGTATATTTGAGTCTTGCCGCCTTCATCAAACGACATAAATCAATCCGCAGCAATAAAAAATCCATTTTTGCGTTTTTGCGATTTTTCCGCGGTAGAATTTTCGTAAGAGCGTATGCTCCATTCCATGCTGCATATCCACTCGGGGGGGAAACATGGCAAGCATCAAGGGATCGAAAACTGAAGCCAATCTGAAAGCGGCATTCGCCGCCGAAGCGCAGGCGAACCGCCTGTACAAATACTTTGCCAGCAAGGCCGATATCGAAGGACAGACGGATGTGGCCGCGCTGTTCCGCGCAATTGCGGACGGCAAGAACGGGCAGGCATTCGGCCACCTTAAATATCTCGAAGCGGTCGGCGAGCCGCTGACCGATCAGACCATAGGCTCGACCCGCAAGAACCTGCGAATTTCAGTCGATGGCGAATCGCGCCGATATGCAGACTTCTATCCGGAGATGGCACAGATCGCGCGCGACGAAGGGTTTACTGATATAGCAGACTGGTTTGAATTGCTGTCAAAAGCGGAACGCGCTCAAGCAAACCGCTTCCAGAAGGCGTTGGACTCTCTGGTTGATTGACGAACAGAATTAACGGAGGCAGACGAATCTGCCTCCATCACATGTCAGAAGCCTAGTTTTGGCAGCATGATCTGCCCGTCCGTGCTGTATTGATAATCACGGAAAATATGTTCCGCCGACAGCGGCTGGTAACTACCGTCGGGCAACTTGTTGGTCGTATCTTTCAGCCGGTAAGTATAGTGGCCGCAAGTCCAGACGTTGTAATTGCGCATGTAGGTGCACAAGCAGGTCTTGTCTTTCACGAACACTTTTCTTTCGTCTGGCTGCAATTTCAGCTCTCGCTCGTAAGATGCGATGTAGGAGCATTTTCCATCTTCAAGCAGATAGCCGTAAGGTTCGCAGTTCGGACGAATACCGGAACAGGTTGCCGGCGAATTCTTCAACATCCGCATCGGATAGCCTGTTGGCGAAATCGTATTGACCTCAATGTCGTTCTCGCTCGCCTTGAAGAACTCTTGCTTGACATTCGCAGGCAGGCCGCACTCGTTCGCCACCGTGAAGCGGGTCGCGACCTGCACTGCCGACACGCCTCGTTCGAGGAAAGAAGCCGCATCCGAACCGGTAAAAATGCCACCAGCCGCAATGACAGGAATGGCCAAATTCTCGGCTTTCATGAACTGCAGCACTTCTTCCACAATGGTTGCCAAATCATATTTCGACCAGTCCTCGGCACCAAAACCAAGGTGACCGCCAGCCAGCGGCCCCTCAACCACGACAAAGTCTGGCAGACGGCTCAGTCGCGCATTCTTGCGCAGGAAAATTTGTAGCGCGCGCACCGATGAAACAATGATGCCAAGCTTCGCGTCACGAAAACGCGGATGTTCCTCGATCAGCTTGAACGATCCCTGATGCAAGCCGGCACTCAGCGTGATGCCATCGATGCCTGCATCAAGCGCCGCTGTCAGACGCGCGCGCAATGTTTCCTTGGGCGCATTCATCGTCAGCTTTTCCATGCAGTTGGTGAAAACCATGCCTTCGCCACGCTTGGCTTCCATCACTGCCTTTACCTGGCGACGAGTGGCATCTGCAATCAGGTTCGGATCGAACACAATGCCCGACTTGTCAAAATTGCTGATATTGCTCCGGTACAGACGGGCTTTTTGCTTGGTATAGTCAGTACCAAAGAGTTTGTCCGACACATCCAATATCATCGCATCGGAAATCGTCCCGATGCCGCCCAGCCTCGCAGCTTCCAATGCAAGCTCAGCGGTCGAAATATCCACACCCATTCCGCCGATTACAATGGGAACCAGTTCCTTGTTGCCGAACTTAAGGCGGAAATCATCAACACGTTTCATTACTTTCCTTGGACTGCCGTCAAACCTTTGTTAACACGAAAAACCGAAAACGCTGGCATGACGCCGCGCTACCGGGAGACGAAATAAATCAAGCATTCTAACTCAAGCTGCGCGTTTTTTCGGCGTTCTGCTCGGCAAGAACACAATACAAGAACGAAAATGCGCGTTGGCGTAACTGTCTGTGCGACGATACCACGAAACCAGCCGTCGCGGGTTCGGGTGGATGCGCCGCTTTCAATGCGACATGATCACCGGTACGGTCATACCTGCCAGCACAGTGCGAGTCACGCCGCCCAGCAGCATCTGGCGGAAACGCGAATGGCCATATCCGCCCATCACCAGCAAATCGGACGACAATTCATCCGCCAGCGCCAGCAAGGCACTACCAACATCCTGACTCGTCTGATGCTGCAAGACCTCGATGTTGACACCATGCCGTGCTAGATATAGTGCCACGTCGTCGCCCGGACGATCGCCATGCTCCGCCCTTCTTGAATCAGCATTGAATACCGCCAGTTGCACCAGGTTCGCCTGCCGCAGAAGTGGAATCGCATCGGTAACTGCGCGGGTCGCGCCACGGCTGGCATCCCAGGAAATCAGCGCCCGCTCACCGAAATGGGAAAATTCGCCCTTGCTCGGAATGACCAGCACCGGCCGCCCCGCATGCAACACCATATACTCCGGAAAATCCGGCGCCACTGATGGCGTTGGTTCGTCCAGATCAGTCTGACCAATCACCACCAAATCGCAGTAACGCGCCTGCAGGCTCATACCCTCGCCGGCCTCGCCATCCACGACCCGCCCCTCGAATGATGCAATCCCAAGTTGCTGCACCTGTTTTTCAAAATTGGCCACAGCCCGTGCTGCTTTTTCGCGCAGGAATTCCAAGTGTTTTACTAGGTTCGGGTCCCTTTCGGAAGCGCTGCTGGACTGGAACGAATAGGTGGAGACGCCTATCATCGCCGCACCAACCAGATGCGCCCCCTCTGCGTTTGCGATTCCCGCAGCAATCCGGATCCGCTCCTTGCAACGCACGGTTTCATCCAGATGCACCAGTATGGTCTTGTACGGCATGACGCACTCCTTTTTCACTCGGCAGATGATGCATTATAGGGCGCGCAAAGAACGCTATGAAGCGTTCGGCAAACGCAAGTTGAGGCATGATAACGGCTTTTGAGAAATCGCAAGCACCACTCAAATGGCAAACGACGCCCCCCCTACCCGATGCTTACCACGCCTGACTAGACAACCGACAAGCCGCCCCTAAAAATACTACCGCAAGTATCCTGCGAGAGCCGCAGAATACGCGGCCCAAAGCACTGATTCCAACCTATACCCCACACAAACGGCAGAACCAATCAGACATTCTCAAGCCCGAATGCCTTGTGCAGCGCACGCACAGCCAGTTCCATGTATTTTTCATTGATCAGCACGGAAATCTTGATTTCGGAGGTGGAAATCATCTGAATGTTGATACCTTCGTCGAACAGCGTCTTGAACATCTTGGCAGCAATACCGACGTGGCTGCGCATACCGACACCGACGACCGAGACTTTCGATACCTGCGTGTCGCCGACGATGCTGGTCGCTCCGATCTGTTGCTTGACCGTGTTGTTGAGGATATCCATCGAACGCGCGTAATCACCACGCGGCACGGTGAAGGTGAAATCCGTCTTGCCATCGACCGACTGGTTCTGGATGATCATGTCGACTTCAATGTTCGCTTCGGCAATTGCTCCGAGGATCTGGAACGCAATGCCCGGCCGGTCGGGCACGCCAAGAACGGTGATCTTCGCTTCGTCGCGGCTGAAGGCAATGCCAGAAATAACTGCTTGTTCCATGTGGTTATCTTCCTCAAACGAAATCAGGGTACCAGACTTGGTTTCTTCTTCCAGCGACATCATCGGATCAGTCAACGATGACAGCACACGCGTCGGCACCTTATAGTTGCCGGCAAATTCGACCGAACGGATTTGCAGCACTTTTGAGCCGAGTGATGCCATTTCCAGCATTTCCTCGAACGTGATTTTCTTCAGGCGGCGCGCCTCGGACACAACGCGCGGGTCGGTCGTGTACACGCCATCGACGTCGGTATAAATCAGGCATTCGTCGGCCTTGACCGCTGCGGCCACCGCCACCGCCGACGTATCGGAACCGCCGCGCCCCAGTGTGGTGATATTGTTATTTTCGTCCACTCCCTGGAAACCGGCGATAATCACGATTTTGCCAGCAGCAAGATCAGCCTTGATCTTCGCATCATCGATCGACTGGATGCGCGCCTTGGTGAAGGCCGAATCGGTACGGATCGGCACCTGCCAGCCAGCATAGGCGACCGCCTGCTTGCCCAGCGCCTGCAGCGCCATCGACAGCAAACCAATCGATACCTGCTCGCCAGTCGAGGCGATCAAATCCAGCTCGCGCTGATCCGGCTGCGGCATGATTTCCCTTGCCAGAGCAAT
>Ga0316613_10000313_pt1 | contig 46082 bp, 47 predicted proteins | sample OWC_soil_day10_C_2_FD_207647 | JGI IMG/M metagenome (GOLD analysis project Ga0316613, IMG submission 207647) | Wetland soil microbial communities from Old Woman Creek delta, Ohio, United States - OWC_soil_day10_CT_b | ecosystem: Environmental > Terrestrial > Soil > Wetlands | place: USA: Ohio...
GCACGACGCAGTTCGTCGGCTGCGCCATCGGCGGCGTCTCGGTCGAACAGGTGATGAAGAGCATCCTGCCGTTCTACGGCGCACTCTTCGCCGTCATGGCCGTGGTCACCTACGTGCCGTCCTTCTCAACCTGGATTCCCTCCATGCTCAAGGGCATGGCGGTCTATTAATCAAGGAGTCAATCGATGAAACCTTTCATGAACGCTGATTTCCTGTTGCCCGACGCAAGTTCGCGGCGGCTCTATCACGACTACGCGGCGCAGATGCCGATCATCGACTACCACTGCCATCTGCCGCCGGCCGACATCGCCAACGATTCTCGCTTCAAGAACCTCGCGCATGCCTGGCTCGGCGGCGACCACTACAAGTGGCGCATGATGCGCGCCAACGGCGTCAGCGAGGCCGATATCACCGGTCACGAGCCCGACTACAATACCTTCCTGGCGTGGGCCCGGAGCGTTCCGTCTCTCGCTGGAAATCCGCTCTACCACTGGACTCACCTCGAGCTGCAGCGCTACTTCGGAATCGACGAGGTGCTTTCCGAAAAGACCGCACCGCTGATCTGGGAAGCGTGCAACGCGCAGCTTTCGACGCCAGCGTTCGGCGCGCGCGCCTTGCTCAAGCGCATGAACGTTCGCGCCGTCGGCACCACCGACGACCCGGCCGACAGCCTCGAGCACCACCTTGCCTATGGCGCGGCGCGCCAGAGCGGCGATCCGGTGATGGTTCCGAGCTTTCGTCCCGACAAGGCCTTGGCAGTCGACGATCCGATCGCCTGGAAAGCTTATCTGGGTAAACTCAGCGCTGCCGCCGACATCGCGATCGGCTCGTACGAGGATCTGGTCGCGGCGCTCGACAAACGGCACGCGGTCTTCCACGAACTGGGCTGCCGCGCTTCCGACCACGGTCTGATCACGCCGCCGGCGACCTTCGCCACGGCGCCGGCGCTCAAATCGCTGTTCGCCAAACTGCTCGGCGGGTCGTCGCCGACCGCCGACGAGAGCGAATCGTTCAAGACCGCGCTGCTGCTCGAGGTCGGGCGAATGAACGCCAAGCGAGGCTGGGTGATGCAGCTGCATCTGGCGGCGATCCGCAACCTCAATACGCCGATGTTCAAGCAGCTCGGGCCGGACACCGGCTACGACGCGGCGAGCGATTTGGCGGTCGCGCAAAAACTCGGCGCCTTCATGAACGCGCTGCAGAGCGAGAGGATGCTGCCCAAGACCATCCTCTATTCGCTCAACCCCAACGACCTCGAGGTGCTCGGCACGGTGATGGGCTGCTTCCAGGACGGCTCGGTCCCCGGCAAGATCCAGATGGGTTCGGCGTGGTGGTTCAACGACCATATCGAAGGCATGCGTCGGCAGATGGTGAGCCTCGCCAACCTTGGCCTGCTTTCGCGCTTCGTCGGCATGCTCACCGACTCGCGCAGCTTCCTGTCGTTCCCGCGCCACGAGTACTTCCGCCGCATCCTCTGCGCGCTGGTTGGCAGCTGGATCGAGAACGGTGAGCTTCCCGCCGATTTCGAGACCTTCGGCGCGATGGTCCAGGACATCAGTTTCCGCAACGCGAAGAACTACTTCGCAATCCCCGGCGTCGAGGATTAAGAAATCTCGCCGCTCTGGTCACAATTTTTGGAGAAACCAAATCATGCGTCTTAGTCAAGAGAGTCTTTCCCAGTTGCCTGCGTCGGTTGCCAAGCCATCGTACGATCGCAGCAAAGTGGTCGGAGCTATCGTTCATCTGGGAATCGGCGCGTTTCACCGTGCGCACCAGGCGATGTTCACCGACGCCGTGCTGGCTTCAGGCGATCTTTCGTGGGGAATCGTCGGTGCCGGGGTGATCTCGGCCGACATGAAGAACGCGCTCTCGCCTCAGGATTTCCTCTACGCGCTCGCCGAAATGGGCGCCGACTCGGAGAAAGTCAAGGTCATCGGATCGATCGTCGACGTCTTCGGCGGCGCCGAGGACGCGGGTAAATTGCTCGCCAAGATGAGCGATGTGAGCACGCGAATCGTCAGCATCACCGTCACCGAGAAGGGCTACTACCTCGACCCGGCCACGGGCAAGCTGCAACTGCAGGCGCCGGCGATCGCCGCCGACCTCGCCACGCCGGCGACGCCCAAGACCATCCTTGGCCTCATCGTGCAAGCGCTCAAGAACCGCAAGGCGGCCGGAATCCCACCGTTTACGGTGCTCTCGTGCGACAACCTGCCGAACAACGGCAAGCTCGCCAAGGCCGCGGTGCTGGCTTTTGCGCGCGAAGTCGATGCGGGTCTGGCGAGCTGGATCGAAGCCAACGTCACCTTCCCATGCACGATGGTCGACCGCATCACGCCGGCGACGACCGACGTCGATCGTGCGCACGTCACCGCAGTGATCGGCATGGACGATGCCTGGCCGGTGGTCACCGAGCAGTTCGTGCAGTGGGTGATCGAAGACCAATTCACCATGGGTCGTCCCGACTGGACGATCGGTGGCGCGGTCTTCTCGGACGAAATCGAGTGCTGGGAGAACATGAAACTGCGCTGCCTCAACGGCTCGCACTCGACGCTCGCCTACCTGGGGCAACTCACCGGCCGCGAAACGGTCGCTGACGCCATGGGTCTGCCGCTGATCACCGACATCCTCGACCCGCTGTGGATCGAGATCCGCGAAGTGTTGCACGCGCCCAAGGGCGTCGATACCGCCGACTACGTCGAAAGCCTCAAGCAGCGCTACCGCAACCCGGCGCTCAAGCACCGCACCGCGCAGATCGCCTCAGACGGTTCGCAGAAGCTGCCGCAACGCTTGCTCGCGCCGCTGCGCGATCGCCTGGCCAAGGGCCTCGTTTCGCCGATGATCGCCACCGCGATCGCCGCCTGGATGCACTACGCGGTCAAGATCGCCAACACGCCTGACGGTGTGCTCAACGACCCGCTGGCCGCCGAGATCCTGGCCGCGGCGCGGCAGAGTCTGGTGGCGTCGAGCATCGTCGGCCACCTGCTGGCGCTCGACAAGATCTTCGGCGCCGACCTGCCGGCCAATGCTGCTTTCCGCGCGCTGCTCAGCGAGAAATTCGTCGAGCTCGCCAAGAACCCCGAAGTCGCGACGGCGACGCAGATCCGCTTCTGACGCTGTTTTAACTCCGCAACGATTACACAGGAAACACAAGCAATGAAAATGACCTTCCGCTGGTACGGCGAATCCGATCCGGTGAGCCTCAAATACATCCGCCAGATTCCGGGAATGTCGGGAATCGTCTCGGCGATCTACGACGTCCCGGTCGGCGAAGTGTGGCCGATCGAGAAGCTGCAGGCGCTGCGCGACACGATCAACGCCGCCGGACTCGAATTCGAAGTCGTCGAAAGCGTCCCGGTGCACGAAGACATCAAGCTCGGCAAGCCGAGTCGCGACCGGCTGATCGCCAACTACCAGCAGAATATCCGCAACTGCGCCGCGGTCGGCGTCAAGGTGATCTGCTACAACTTCATGCCGGTCTTCGACTGGACGCGTACCGATACGGCGATGGAGCTGGCCGACGGATCGACGACGCTGTCGTTCGACGCCGAAGCCGTGGCCAAGATCGACCTTGAGCAGGGGATTTCTCTGCCGGGTTGGGACGCGAGCTACTCGCCAAGCCAGCTCAAGAGCCTGCTTGCCGAATACAAGGACGTCAGCGAAGAGACGCTGTGGAGCCACCTCGAGTATTTCCTCAAGGCGATCATCCCGGTGGCGATCGAAGCCAAGGTCAAGATGGCGATGCACCCGGACGATCCGCCGCGCCCGATCTTCGGCCTGCCGCGCATCGTCAAGAACCGCGACGATCTGGCGCGCCTGCTGGCCATAGTTGACTCGCCGGCCAACGGGCTGACGCTGTGCTCGGGGTCGCTGGGCGCCGACCTGTGCAACAACATCGAAGCGCTGGTCCGCGAGTTCGGCGGCCGCGGCCGCATCCACTTCGGTCACGTGCGCAACGTCAAGGTCGAACCCGACGGCACCTTCTACGAGTCGGGACACCGCTCGTGCGAAGGCTCGCTCGACCTAGCGGCGATCATGAAGGCTTACCACGACGTCGGTTTTGACGGCTATATCCGTCCCGACCACGGCCGCATGATCTGGGGCGAGACCGGCAAGCCCGGCTACGGCCTCTACGACCGCGCGCTCGGCGCCGTCTATATCAACGGCCTGTGGGAAGCGATCGACAAGTTCGCCAAAGCGTAGTGAACAAGGCCTGCAGCGACGCAGGCCTTTTTTTCGCCAGGCGTCAGCTTGTTTCGAAGCGTACGCCGCCGCGCCGTTCGCCGTTGCAAAGACGTCCGAAGAACAGCAGTCCTTTGCCTTCGAGATGGATCGAGTCGTTCTTGATCAGGCGCTGCCCGCCCTGGTCCGGCATGATGCAGGTGCCGTTGGTGCTCCAGTCGGTGAGCACGATGCAGTCCGCTTGTCTTTCGATGCGGCAATGTTTGCGCGAGACGAAAATTTCGTTGACCACCAGGTCGTTTGATGGCGCGCGACCGACGGTGATCAGCGGGCCGTCCTGAGTCAATTGAAGCGTCTTGAGACCCTGGTGCAGAATCAGATGCGGGCCGCTCGCGCGGGCGCCGTTGGCGGTCGGCCACATCGCCTCTCCTCCGTAGGCGGTCGCAGGAATCTCGCTGTGCCAATTGACCTGGTACGTCGCCCGTTCGATCGGTGAATCGGCGAACCGGCTGGCCAGCAGGCGCAGATCATGGTTGAGCTCGGCGACCACGGCGTCAGATGCGACGATGCCCTCGTCGACGACGGCAAGCTTCGCTGCCGTTTCCTCTGTGCCATCGACCTCGTCCTGCGCGCGTTGCCGCAAGGCGCCCTGATGGATCCCGATGCGCAAGGCCAATCGCTGTCCTGAGGCCTGCGGCAAGCCCGAGCAGCGCTGCTGCATTTCGCAGGCGCCGAGCAGCGCCGCATCGGCGCTCGCGAAGGTGATCAGCAGGCCATTGTCGAACGATTGCTCGATGCTGCCACGGTAGGCGGCGGCGACCCGCTCGATGCGATTGAGGCGTCGCGCCAAGGGATAGCCGGCGTGCGCATCATCGAACTCCATCGCCGCGACGCCGCGGCGATGGAGTTCGGCATGGAGCTGATATTTGCTGCGCGGAGTCTTCATGGCGATGCTTCGTTCCCCTCGTTGACCGGGTTTCGTCGTAACGAAATTCCATGATAGCTTTTTTTGCCCTGCGCGTATGCCCAATGAGTATTCTGGGTGGTGGCTTGACGGCTTTTGCGTGTCTCTGCGGTGGGTAAACGCTCCCGCGGCGACACGCGGGCGCTACCCCGGCCAGGCCTGCAGCCTAACCGGCGAACAGCCGTCCCTGCCAGGTGTCGCGCTGCTGCAGGCGCGCTTCGAGGCGCGCCGGGAATTTGTGCAAGCGCATTCCCCAGTCGGGTGAGACCAGCACGTCGGGCGGCACCTCGCTACCGAGGCGCTGGATCTTGATCGATGGCGGCAGGTATTCGAGCACGTCGATCACGGCATCGAGGTAGCTTGCCGGGTCGAGCAGCGCGAGGCTCTCGGGCGCGGCGCGATACTGGTTGGCGAGGCGCGTGTTGCGGACGATCTGCAACTGGTGGAACTTCATGGCGTCGAGCGGCAGTTCGGCGAGCGCCCTAGCGCCGCTGATCAATGTTGCGCTGGTTTCGAGCGGCAGGCCGAGCAACAGGTGACCGGTGACGAACAGGCCGCGCGCTGCGGCGCGCCGGATGGCGTCCTGCGTGCAGGCGAAGTCGTGGCCGCGCAGGCATTCGCGCAGAACGTCATCAGCGCACGATTCGATGCCGATCTCAAGTTCGACCATGGTGCGTGTCGCCAGTTCGGCGAGGTAGTCGAGCGTCGCGTCGGGCAGGCAATCCGGGCGCGTGCCGATGACGATCCCTTCGATCGCCGGGTGCGCCAGCGCGACCGCGTAGATCGCCTTTAGTTTGTCGAGATCGTCGTAGGTGTTCGAATAGCTCTGGAAATACGCGAGGAAACTCTGCGTCTTGGGGTAACGCCGCCGCATGAAGGCGATCCCGGTATCGATCTGACGCGTGATGTCGCGCTCGTCGCGCAGATAGCTCGGCGAAAAACCCTCGTTGTTGCAGAAGCTGCAGCCGCCGACACCGAGCGCGCCGTCGCGGTTGGGACAGGTGAAGCCGGCGTCGATCGACACCTTTTGCAGCCGCCCGCCGTGTTCGAGCTTGATCCAGTCGTTATAGACATGGTAACGGCGGCCGTTAAAGCGCGCCAGACTGGCTTCGAGAGTGCTCATGTTTGGGAAAGGCCCGGATCAAAAACAGCAATTAACCACAACGGCGCTGCGAGCACAACGAATAGGTGTTTGATGGTTATTCGTTATCGGAATAACTAAATAAACAAACAGACTTTGAGGTTCTATAGGCTTTGCCTATAGTGGAGCCCTCGACGCTGCCATCAGCGCTTTTGCCAAGACGCCAAGGAGATCACGATGTCCCGATTGATTCACAGTTTATCGTTTGCCCTGCTCGCCGTCGCGGCCTCGTCGTCGTTCGCGCAGAGCAGTCTGCTCAACGTCTCGTACGATGTGTCGCGCGACTTCTACAAGGACTACAACCCGCTGTTCCAGAAGCACTGGAAGGCCAAGAGCGGCGAGTCGGTCGAGCTCAAGCAGTCGCATGCCGGGTCGAGCAAGCAGGTTCGTGCCGTCGCCGACGGGCTGGAGGCCGACGTGGTGACGATGAATCAGGCGTCCGACGTCGATTTCCTGGCCGAAAAAGGGCTGGTCGCCAAGGACTATACGAAGAAATTCCCGAACAACGCGTCGCCCTACACGTCGACGATGGTGTTCATCGTTCGCAAGGGCAATCCTAAATCGCTCAAGGACTGGCCGGATCTCGTCAAGGCCGGTGTCCAGGTCATCCTGCCGCACCCCAAGAGCACCGGCAACGGGCGCTATTCCTACCTCGCGGCGTGGGGCTACGCGCTCAAGCAACCGGGCGGCAACGACAAGAGCGCGCAGGACTTCGTCGGCAAGCTGCTCAAGAACGCGCCGCTGTTCGCCTCCGGCGGCCGCGACGCGACGACGACCTTCATGCAGCGCAAGATCGGCGACGTGCTGGTTTCGTTCGAGAGCGAGGCCGAGCTGATCGCCAAGGAATTCGGCAAGGGCGAGTTCGACGTTGTCTACCCGTCGCTGTCTATCCTCACCGAGTTCCCGGTCGCGATCGTCGATAAGGTCGTCGACAAGCGCGCAACGCGCAAGCTCGCGCAGGAATATCTCGACTATCTGTGGTCGAAGGAAGGCCAGGAGATTGCCGCGCAGAACTATCTGCGGCCGCGCGACGCCGAGCTGCTCAAGAAGTACGCGGCGCAGTTCCCGGCGATCAAGACCTTTACTGTCGACGAGGTCTTCGGCGGCTGGGCCAAGGCCTATCCCGCGCACTTCAAGGACGGCGGGTCCTTCGACCAGATCTATCAGAGCAAGTGAGGCGCGCGTCCCAATGAAACGCGTCCTCCCCGGTTTCGGCCTCTCGCTCGGCTGCACCATCGTCTATCTGTCGCTGCTCGTTCTGCTGCCGCTCTCCGGGCTGGCGTTCAAGTCGAGCTCGCTCGATTGGTCGCAGTTGTGGGCTATCGCCAGCGGCGAGCGTGCGCTCGCTTCTTACCGCGTGACTTTTGGCGCTTCGCTATTGGCGGCCTTGATCAACGCGCTGTTCGGGCTGATCGTCGCCTGGGTGTTGGTGCGCTACCGTTTTCCCGGCAAGCGCCTGGTCGATTCGCTGGTCGATCTGCCTTTCGCACTGCCGACCGCCGTCGCCGGGATCACGCTGGCGACGCTCTACGCCGGCAACGGCTGGGTCGGCCGTCACCTCGAACCGCTCGGTATCAAGGTCGCCTTCACCCCGCTCGGCATCGTCGTCGCGCTCACCTTCATCAGCCTGCCGTTCGTCGTTCGCACGCTGCAGCCGGTGATCGAGGACATCGAGCCGGAGATCGAGGAAGCGGCGGCGACGCTCGGCGCCTCGCGCTTGCAGACCTTCATGCGGGTGATCCTGCCCGGCGTCTTCCCGGCGCTGCTCACCGGATCGACGCTGGCCTTCTCGCGCGCCGTCGGCGAGTACGGTTCGGTGATCTTCATCGCCGGCAACATGCCGCTGATTTCCGAGATCACGCCGCTGCTCATCATTTCCAAGCTCGAGCAGTACGACGTCGTCGGCGCGACCGCGCTGGCCGGCGTCATGCTGGTGATTTCCTTCGCGCTGCTGCTCGGCGTCAATGCGCTGCAGTGGTGGGCGGCCAACCGCCATCACGGCAAACACGCGGTGAGCCTGTGAGTACGCAGCGCATGGCCAACGCCGAGCCGCGCTGGCTGCGTTATACGCTGACCGCGATCGCGCTGGCCTTCCTCTTCCTGTTTCTCGCGCTGCCGCTGCTGGCGGTCTTCGCCGAGGCGTTCGCCGGCGGCGGGTCGGCCTTCTTCGCTGCGCTCGCTGATCCCGAGGCGCTGTCGGCGATCGGACTGACGCTGTTCATCGCCATCTTCGTTCTGCCGTTCAACGTCGCGATCGGCATCTGCGCGGCGTGGGCGATCGCCAAGTTCGACTTCCGCGGCAAGAGCCTGCTGATCACGCTGATCGACCTGCCTTTCGCGGTTTCGCCGGTCGTCGTCGGCCTGGTTTTCCTGCTCATCTTCGGCGCCCAAGGGCTGTTCGGGCAGTGGCTGTCGGCGCACGACATCAAGATCGTCTTCGCTTTGCCCGGAATGGTGCTGGTGACGCTGTTCATCACTTTTCCGTTTGTTGCGCGCGAGCTCATTCCGCTGATGCAGGCGCAGGGCAAGGACGAGGAAGAGGCGGCGATTTCGCTTGGTGCGACCGGCTGGCAGATGTTCCTGCGCGTCACGTTGCCCAACATCAAGTGGGGGCTGCTCTACGGCGTGATCCTCGCCAACGCGCGCGCGATGGGAGAATTCGGCGCGGTATCGGTCGTTTCCGGCCACATCCGCGGGCAGACCAACACGCTGCCGCTGCACGTCGAGATCCTCTACAACGAGTACAACGCGGTCGGTGCCTTCGCCTCGGCGTCGGTGCTGGCGCTGCTGGCGCTGGTGACGCTGGTCGCCAAGACGCTGGTCGAGTGGCAGATGCGGCGCGAGACCGAAATGCTCGACACGGCGCTGCTGCCGGAAAAAGTAAACCAGGAAAGCGGAATCCCATCATGAGCATACAAATCTGCGGCGTCGGCAAAAAATTCGGCAACTTCGTCGCGCTCGACAATATCGAACTCGACATCCCGACCGGCGAGCTCGTCGCGCTGCTTGGGCCTTCGGGCTGCGGCAAGACGACACTGCTGCGAATCATCGCCGGAATGGAGACTGCCGATTCGGGCCACGTCAAGTTCGCCGGCGAGGAAGCGACGCACCTGCACGCGCGCGAGCGCCAGGTCGGCTTCGTCTTTCAGCATTACGCGCTGTTCCGCCACATGTCGGTATTCGAGAACGTCGCCTTCGGCCTGCGCGTCAAGCCGCGCAGCGAGCGTCCGCCGGAAGCCGAGATCCGCCGCCGCGTGATGGACCTGCTTAAGCTCGTCCAGCTCGACTGGCTCGCCGAACGCTTCCCGTCGCAGCTCTCCGGCGGCCAGCGCCAGCGCATCGCGCTGGCGCGCGCGCTTGCCGTCGAGCCCAAGGTGCTGCTGCTCGACGAGCCGTTCGGCGCGCTTGACACCAAGGTCCGCAAGGAACTGCGCCGCTGGCTGCGCCGCCTGCACGACGAAATGCACATCTCGAGCGTTTTTGTCACGCACGACCAGGAAGAGGCGCTCGAAGTCGCCGACCGCGTGGTGGTGATGAACCAGGGCCGCGTCGAGCAGATCGGAACGCCCGACGAGGTCTATTCGAATCCGGCGTCGCCCTTCGTCTATCAGTTCCTGGGCAACGTCAATGTCTTCCACAGCCGGCTGCATGGCCACTGGGCCGACGTCGGTCGCGACGTCGCTGGCGACGGTGCTGCGAAAACACCGGCCGACGGCGAGGCGATGGCTTTCGTTCGTCCGCACGACATCGACATCGAACGTGGTCCGGTTGTCGGCGGCCTCGAAGCGACGGTCCAGGACGTCCATGCCATCGGGCCGCTGGTGCGCGTCGAGCTGGCCCACGATTCAGAGCTGATCGAGGTCGAGCTGACGCGCGAGCGCGCCACCGTACTTGAGTTGAACAAGGGGCAACGGGTCTGGCTCAAGCCGCGCCAGGTCAAGGTCTTTTCGGTCGCCGAGGCGGCACTCGAGGAGCACGGTTCGGGAATCTGAGCGGTAACCATCGGGTACGCGCCGGGCTGGCAAGCCTCGTGATTGATCGCCGATCGACGCCGTCACGCCTAACCCTAAATGCGTTTGTGTCGTCAAATTGCTTTGGCCTGGCAACATTATTTAGTCGTTGGCCGCATGACTTCGGCGAAAATTAGTCTGGCGCAAGGGGGCGCGAGTCGTGGTGTGCGCCGGGACTTCGCGTGTCGATGATCGTCGGATGCTGCTGAACCCGCGGCAAGCGGATTCAGCGTGAGCACATCCTGATCAGTCGAGCCAGCCTTTGATGCGTGTAGCCATCACCGCGCTCGAGATGCCGTAGCGATCGTGCAATGTGGGCAACGCCCCGGCAGCGAGAAACTCGTCGGGCAGCGCCATCTGACGGAAAGACGGCGTCACGCCATTGCTCAAAAGAAGCGTCGCCACCGCTTCTCCGAGCCCGCCGATCACCGTGTGGTTTTCAGCGACGACGACCAGTCGGCCGGAACGCCCCGCCTCACGCAAAATAGTGGCCACGTCAAGCGGCTTGATCGTCGGAACGTGCAGTACGGCGACATCGATCTGGTCGGCCGCCAGTGCCTTGGCCGTTTCGAGTGCGCGCATGGTCATCAGCCCGGTCGAGATGAACAACACATCCTTGCCGTCGCGCAGCAGTTTGGCTTTGCCGAGTTCGAACTTGTAATCGTATTCATCGAGCACCAGCGGCACATTGCCACGCAGCAGACGCATGTAGACTGGGCCTTTGTGCTCGGCGATGGCCGGCACCGCCTGTTCGATATCGAGTGCATCGCACGGATCGACGATCGTCAGCCCAGGAATGCCACGGAACATCGCCACATCCTCGGTCGCCTGATGGCTCGGACCATAGCCGGTCGTCAGTCCCGGCAAGCCGCAGACGATCTTGACATTGAGGTGCTCTTCGCAGATCACCTGATGAACGAAATCGAAGGCGCGGCGCGAAGCGAAGGTGGCGTAGGTCGTGGCAAATGGGGTAAAGCCTTCCTTGGCCATGCCACCGGCGGCACCCATCAGCAGCTGCTCGGCCATCCCCATCTGGAAGAAACGATCCGGATGCGCCTGGGCGAAGATATGCAGGTCGGTGTACTTGGACAGGTCGGCGGTCATGCCGACGATCTCCGGTCGGGTCTCGGCCAATTTGGCCAGCGCGTGTCCAAACGGCGCGGCTTTGGTGCGCTGTCCTTCTCCGGCAATCGAGGCGATCATCGCCGAGGTGGTCAACCGGGGCTTTTTGGTAGCAGTGCTCATTGTGCGGCTCCTGTCGTTTGCGAAGCGTCGAGAATGGCGAGCGCTTGCTGCCACTCAGCAGCGTCGACGCGAATAAAGTGGTTTTTGTCGCGCGTCTCCAGGAAAGGCACGCCCGTACCCATCAAGGTATCGAGGATGATCACGCGCGGCTTGGCATCAGGCAGCTTGCGGGCAATGTCGAAGGCGTTGAGCACGGCCTCGATGTCGTTGCCGTTGACGCGCTGCACGTGCCAACCAAAGGCTTGCCATTTGTCGGCGATCGGTTCGAAGCCAAGGATCTTGTTGGAATTGCCATCGGCCTGCTGGTTGTTGATATCGACCAGGCAAATCAGGTTGGCGAGCCCGTGATGGGCCGCCGACATCGCCGCTTCCCAAGTCGATCCTTCGTCGAGTTCGCCGTCGGACATCGAGTTGTAGACGAAGGCCGGATTCTTCTTGAGACGCAGGCCCAGCGCCATGCCGACGGCGATCACCAGCCCCTGGCCGAGCGAGCCGCCGGACATTTCCATTCCCGGGGTATAAGACGCCATGCCGGACATCGGCAGGCGGCTGTCATCCGAACCGTAGGTTTCCAGTTCGTCTTGCGGGATGATTCCGGCTTCGATCAGCGCCGCGTAATGGGCAATCGCAAAGTGGCCATGCGACAACAGAAAGCGGTCACGGCCTTCCCACTCGGGGTCTTGCGGCTGGTAGTTGAGCGCATGGGTGTAAGCGACAGCGAGCATGTCGGCCAAGCCCAACGCCTGCCCGACGTAGCCTTGGCCCTGGACTTCACCCATGCGCAAGGCGTAGCGACGAATACGGTAGGCCGCCTGTGATATTGATTTGATTAACGCAGTTCGTTCCATTTTCATTCAGTCCTTGGTTATTCAAAAATCCGTTCGGGTGCGGCAATTCCGGCCCGCCGCATCCGCAGTTGATGGCTTACAAGGTCAGCGCCGGGATGTACGAGAAGGCGAGCGCGATTGCCAGCGCCACGATATAGAAGGGAATGAGTTCCTTCGAAGCCTTGAGGATCGACACGCGGGCGATCGAGCTGCTGATGAACAGCGTCGTTCCGACCGGCGGCGTGTAGAGGCCGATGGCCAGCGTCAGCACCATCATCAGCCCCATTTGAACCAGATCGAGATGGATCGTCTCGGCGAGCGGAACGAAAATCGGCCCGAGCAGTAGAATCGCTGCCGGCAGATCGATGAACATCCCGGCGATCAGCATGATGACGATCATCGCCATGATGATCAGCCACGGATCCTTGAGCGTCGTCAGGCACCACTCGGCGAACAACTGCGGAACCTGGGCGTAGGTCATCATCCAGCCGACCACCGCCGAGCCCATGATCACCAGCATCACCACGCCGGTGGCGACGCCGGCAGCCAGCAAAGCATCGAAAAAGCGCTTCATCGTCATGTCTTTGTAGATGAAGCGGCCAGCCAGTACGGCGTAGAACACGGCGACGACCGAGACTTCGGTCGGCGTCGCGAAGCCGAAGCGCAGCAGCACCAGGATCATGAACGGCATGAGCAGCGCCGGCAGCGCCTCGACGAACAGCTTGCGGCACTTCGCGCCGTCGAACGGCGTCTTGGTCATCGGGAAACCGCGCACGCGCGCCGAGACGTTGCAGACCGTGACGAAACCCGCGGTCAGCATCAACCCGGGCAGGACGCCGGCGACGAACATGTCGGCGATCGACGCGTTGGAGACCAACGAGTAGAGGATGAACGGGATCGACGGCGGGATCAGAATGGCGATCGTCGCCGCGGCCGAATTGTTCGCCGCTGCGAAACCGCGCGGATAGCCCTCGCGCACCTGCCAGGGGATCAGCATGCCGCCGAGCGCCGTCGCGTCGGCGACGGCCGATCCCGATACGCCGCCAAAGACGCAACTGCCGAGCACGGTCACCGACCCGAGGCCGCCGCGGTAGCGCTGTACCAGTTCGGTGGCGAAGCCGATCAGCTTTTCGCCGAGCCGGCCGCTCATCATCAGGCTGCCCGAGAGGATGAAAAACGGCAGCGCCAGCATCGGGAACGAGAGCGTCTGGTTGACCATCTGCTGCGCCACCAGCATCACCGGGAACTCCTGTCCGATCAGGATCGCGGCGCCCGACGCGATGACCAGCACGTGGCCGACGGGGACTGCCAGCGCCAGCAGAACGAAGAAAGCAACAATCAGAATGGTGATCATACGACACTCTCCTCGGCGCTTCCTTGGGGCCTGGCGTCGGCGCCGAGCAGGAAAACACGGACTGAAATAGACAAGGCGCCGATCGCCGTCAGCAGCGACCCGGCAGCCAGCGCGTAGAACGGCAGGCTGTTGGGCGTTCCGAGCATGGGATTCATTTCCGCTGCGGCGATGTCGGCGACTTCGAGTGCGGTAAAGAACAGGTAGACGTAGCCGACGCAGATCAGCAGATTCGTGAAGCTGACCAGAATGCGCTTCGCCGGCGCGGCCAAAAAGTTCATGATCAGGTCGACGGCGATGTGGTTGCCCGATTGCAGCGCCAGCACCACGCCGGCCATGATGAACCACGAGAAGAGCTGTCGCGGCAGTTCCTCAGACCAGTCGATTCCGCCGACGTCGATCACGTAGCGGGCGATCACGGTGACGATGATCGAAACGAGCAGCGCAGAACCAGTCGTCAGTACAGCCGACCGGCAGATTAGACCGATGAAGCGGTCCAGGCCATCCAGGAAGCGGATGGCGCCGGAGCGTTCACTGGCCGATTGTTGAAGTTCGGCCATAGTCGTTTATCCCAGAACCGTCTTGCGCAGATCCTTGACGAAACCGCCGAAAGGCTTGTCAGCCCATTTGTCGAAGACCGATGCGGTCTGTTTGCGGAAAGCATCGAGATTGACGTCGCTCACGGTCAGCGCCGGATTCGCCCGGAAGTCCTTCTCGAGCTTGAGGCCCGATTCATCCGACAGGCTCAACTGCAAGGCCGTTGCTTCGGCCATCGACTCCATGATGATGTCCTTGGTCTTGGCGTCGAGCCGGCCCCACGCCATCTTGGAGACCAGCACCGGGGTGCACTCCCACTTGTGCGCGGTGAGGCTGATGAACGGATTGACCTCATAGATCTTGGCGCTGGCGATGTTGGTCAGCGGATTTTCCTGGCCGTCGACGACTTTCTGCTGCAGCGCGACGTACAGCTCGGAGAAGGCGATCTGCGTGGTCGCCGCGCCGAGCGCCTGGAAAATGTCGATCGTTGCCGGGTCGGGCGGGGTGCGGAACTTAAGGCCCTTGAGGTCGTCCGGAACGACGATCGCGCGCTTGCTGTTGGTGATGTGACGGATGCCGTTGTCCCACCAGCCGATGGGGACCAGGCCGACGGCTTCGAACTTCGGCTTGAGCTGGTCGCCGATTTTGCCGGAAAGGACTTTGACGCCGTCGGAGCTCTTGGTGAACAGGAAAGGCAGACCCAGCGCGGCGAGCTCGGGTACGATCGATGACATCGCGCCCTGGCTGTTGGCCGAGAACGCCAGCGTTCCCGTACGCAGGCTGGTGAGCATCGCGGAGTCATCGCCGAGCATTGCCGCGCCGGCGACCTTGACCTCGATCGCGCCGCCGGTCCTGGCATTGACCAGTGCGGCGAACTTGTCGGCAGCGACCGAGCGCGGATTGCCTGGCGCCGCACCGTGACCGAACATCATCTTGAGCGGCGCAGCGCGCAGGATCGTCGGGGCGCCGCCCAAGAGCGTGGCGGCACCAACAGCACCTGCAGTGTGCAGGAACGAGCGGCGATTCATCTTGAAGTTGTCATTCATAATACCCTCCTAGGTTTTTTTGAAAGAACTACGGCACTACGCGACGCAAAACAGCTTGCTAGCAGTAAATCAGCATCCCCCTCGTTGAGTTTGGTTACGGTCCCATGGCATACGCTGACCGCCGGGTTGCAAAGAACAGGATGGCATCGGCACGACGGACAGGGTAGCTCATCGGCGCGCTGCTAAACCAGGCGGCTTTGCAGCGAACTGCCCAGCGTGCGCAGCAGCAGGAAGCACGAGGTCGCTCCGGCGTCGAGAACGCCGATCGAACGCTCGCCCAGGCGCGCGGCACGTCCGATTCGCGCCTGCAGCGCCTTGGTCGATTGCCAGCCGGCTTCGGCTGCGGCGACCATCCCGCCAAGCGCCGTGTGAAAATCTTCGCCTTGCGACAGCGCGGCCAGGTAGGCGTCGCGCGCCGGAATCAGCGTATCCATCAGCGTCTTGTCGCCGACCTGGGCGTTGCCGACCGATTGCACGTCGGCGACGGCTTGCGCCAGCGCCTGGCCGAAGAGCTGCGCGTCCAGCCGCTGGTGACCGGCGAGCGTTTCGGCAAAGCCCATGAAGACGCTGCCGTAGAGCGGCCCCATCGAGCCGCCGATGCCGTCGAGCAGCGTCATCGCCAGCGCGTCGAAGGATTCGGCCAGGCCAGGCAGCGTCGGTTGCGCGAGCAACGCATCGCGGCACTGCGAGAAGCCCTTGCTCATATTGATGCCGTGGTCGCCGTCGCCGATCGCGCCGTCGATTTCGGAGAGGTAGGCGCGGTTCTCGTTGATCGTCGCGATCAGGTCGAGCACCACCGCGCCGGCGCTTCCCAGTTCGATCTCGGTTTTCATAGAGGCTCCTTGCTGACCGTTAGACCGATAGCCACGCACGGGTAGCGCATGGCGCTTTCGAGCTCGTCGTCGAGCTTGAGTACCGACAGCGTGACGCCCATCATCTCGAGCGAAGTGAAGAAGTTGCCGACGAGTGGAACGACGACTTCGATGCCGGCGTCGGCGAGCAGTTCGGCGACGCTGCCGTAGAGGATGTACTGCTCCATCAGCGGCGTCGCACCGAGCCCCGAGATCAGCACGGCGACGCGGTCGCCGCGACCGAACGGCAGGTCGCCGACGATCGCCTCGACCATGGTCCTGGCCATGGTTGCGGCGGGCGTGATCGCGCTGACCGAAATTCCCGGCTCGCCGTGGTGGCCGATGCCGACTTCCATGCTGCCGTCTTCGATATGAAAATTGGCCTTGCCGACCGCCGGGATGGTGCACGACGACAGGCCGATGCCGATGCTGCGCGTCTGTGCGATGGTGCGCTGCGCGACGTCGATCACCTGCTCGAGCGTGCCGCCCTGTGCGGCGCACGCGGCGGCGGTCTTCCACATCAGGATTTCACCGGCCACCCCGCGCCGGCGCGCTTCGTCGCCCTTGGGTGCCGAAGCGACGTCGTCGTTGGCGACCACGGTCATGACGCGGATTCCGGCACGCTCGGCCATCTTGAGCGCCATCTTGACGTTCATGTTGTCGCCGGCGTAGTTGCCGTAAAGGCAGGCGACGCCGGCGCCGCCGTCGGCGGCCTTGATCGCGTCGAAGAAGCTCTTGGCGGTCGGCGACGAGAAGATCTCGCCGACGGCGACCGCATCGACCAGGTTTGCGCCGACGTAGCCGAGAAACGCCGGTTCGTGGCCCGAACCGCCGCCGGTGACGATGCCCACCTTGCCTGCCTGCGGCGCGTCGCGGTGCTTGATCACGCGCGGATTGCCGATCGTCGCCTCAAGTTCGGGGTGGGCGCGCAGCAGTCCCTTGAGCATGTCTTCGACCACCTGGTCGGGATCGTTGATGACGCGGTTCATGCGTTCTCCTTGGTGATGCCGAGCTGGCGCTTGACGAAGGCCAGCGATTCGCCGATCGCCGTCTCGAGCACGGCCAGTGGCACCGGTTCGGGCTTGCGTTGCGGCTGGGCGTTGGGCGCGCGATGCAGGCGCAGCGGCATTTCGATCGAGCAATTGAGGTCGGTCGCCGCCAGCGCGTTCAGGATCGCCGCGCAGTCGATGTCGCCCTGGCCGATCGGCGTGAAGAAATAGCCGTCGTCGGTGACGCGAACGTCCTTGATATGAACGTGCGCGCAAGCGGGCATCGCCAGCAGCGCGTCGGTCGCCGGAACGACGCCGCCGATGTTCTTCTGCGGGCGGTGCGAGATGGTGTTGCCGGCGTCGTAGTTGAGGCGAACGTTGGCATTGCCGACCGCGTCGAGCAGCAGAATCCCGTCGCTCGCGGTGTTGAACAGGTTGTCGCTGCCGTCGCCCGGGTTCTCAAGGCCGATGATCATTCCCAGCTGTTCGGCATGGCGCGCCAGCGCCTTGATATTGTTGAAGAAGCCGGTGGCGTTGCGGCGCGCCGCGGCGTTGGTATTGATCACCTTGGCGCCGAGCCGCGCGGCAAAGTCCATGCGGCCGCAGAAAACGCTGATCGCGTCGTCGCGGCCGAGGTCGATGTGCGACGAGAAGGCGTAACAGCCCAGCCCGCTGTCGGCGAGCCAGCGGGCGAATTGCTGGGCTTGGGCGGCGGTGAACGCGCTCTCGTCGAAAGGCTCGGTATAGCCGACGATGAACGCCGGCTCGACGTGGCTGACGCCGCAGGCGGCCAGACTGTCCAGCACCTGCGGAAAGGCGTAACCGTCGTACGGCGCGGCCGAGATCGAGATGATTCTTTCGGTCATGTCAGTGGGTCCGCATGCCGCCGTTGACGTCGAGCGTGACGCCGGCGCGGTACTTGGCCAGGTTGCCGGCGAGGAAGACGCAGGCGCCGCCGGTGATGATTGCTACGCGATCTGCAAGTAACATTTGAGTAGTCCTTGTCGACGTTGGGGAGAATTCGAGGGTAATATTCGGCGATGATTTACATGAGCGCAAACGCTATAAATTCATTCGCGAGTGAAATTTCTTCATGCGGTAACTCGGCATGAGATCCGACCTGCCGCAGCTTTCGGCACTGCTCAGTTTCGAGACCGTCGCGCGCCGCTTGAGCTTCGCACGCGCCGCCGATGAGCTCAATTTGACGCCTTCGGCGGTCAGCCATCAGATCGCCAATCTCGAACAATTCCTCGGCGTGCTGTTGTTCGAGCGCACTTCGCGCGGGATCGTTCTGTCCGATGCCGGCGAGGCTTATCTCAAGCGCGTTGCCGGGGCGATCGGCGCGATCGGCAGCGCCACCAACGATGTGCGTAAGGGCGTGCGTAACACCTTGCACGTGCATTCGAGTCCGAGCTTCGCCAGTCTGTGGTTGATGCCGCGCTTGAGCGGCTTTGCGCGCAGCTATCCGGGAATCTCGTTTTCGCTCTCGGCCTCGCCCAACCATTCGGATTTTGCTCTCGGTCAGGTCGATATCGACATCCGTTACGGCATCCCGGACTGGCCCAATCTGCTCGTCGAACCGGTCTTCGAGGAACGCATCCTGCCGCTGGCCAGTCCCGAGCTGCTGGCGCGCCAGCCGATTCAGGTGCCGGCCGATATGCTCAATAGCCCCTTGATTCAATCGACCGTGAGCGTCGTGCAATGGCCAGCATGGTTTGCCAGCCAGGGCCTGATCGGCACGCCGGAGCGTTTTGCCTTTCGTTTCGACCGTGCCAACCTGTCGCTTGAAGCCGCCGTGCAGGGGCTGGGAATTGCGCTCGAAAGCGAGCGGATCGCAGCGCAGCACATTGCCAGCGGAGCTTTGCGCCCGGTTTTTCATCCGGCCTGGTCGCTGCCAGTGCGCGCGCATTTCATCGTCTATCCGGAGCGGCATGCGAGCCGCGTCGAAGTCACGCAATTCGTCGCCTGGTTCCGCGCCGAGGTCGCAGCGGGGCAGGGCGTTTGAGGCGGGTCGCCTGGCATCGATCGCGGCGGCGGCGAGGCCTGGCGCGGTCACACGGCAATCGCACACGCAAACGTCATGACGCAGAAGGTGCTGCGGTTTGTTGAAGTTTGATTCCGATGCGTGTTGCGCGATAGTCAGCGCGACGGTCGGCGAATTTTCGACGGCGACGCAGGTTGATGGTTGGGTGCTGGGTGTCGGTACGCAAGGCGGCGAGCGCGAACTTGCGGATGGCACTGAGATTTTGCGCGGCATGACCTTTGCTGACGCGGCAGTCGTCCGCGCGGAAAGTGACATCAAGAACCCCGTGCCGCCTTCCTGCCCCAGCCAGACGCCCCGCGCCGAAGCGTAAGCGCTAACCAGACGCAGCGCCGTATTCGCGCCGTCCTTCGATCCTCTCACCGTCTTGCCGTCGAGCGCCACGACCCCTTCGGCCACGCCGACAAGGCTGGCTACCCACTGCCGAAAACAACGCTCGAATACCTTGGCATCCAGGACCCGAAAGACCGCGCCAAACGTATCGTGCGGTGGCGTTCCGTTCTTCAGCGAAAGAAATCAGTCGCAAGCATGTTAAGCAACGCCCTGCTGTCTCTCAGAACACCGCCCGGATCATCGTTTGGGGACCGTTCTCGACGGTCCTGCTGTTCGACATTTTCCGGCCGGCGACCGAGCTGTTCGAGTCTTGAGCCGGGTTAGGCGATATAAGCCCCTCCGTTAATATTCTGCGTCGTCCCGGTGATGTATCCGGCGTCTCCACTGGAAAGCCATACGTACAGTGCCGCGACCTCTTCCGGCTTGCACTGGCGTCTCATCGGGACCGCTTCGGACAGCTTCGCCTCATTTTCAGGTGTTGAGCCGACGCGGATGTCGGTATCGACAACACCCGGGCAGATCGCGTTTGCGGTGATGCCGTATTGTGCGAACTCCCGGGCCAGGCCTCGCGTCAGGCCGATAACGCCCGCCTTCGCAGCTGCATAGGACGTCTTCGAAAATACACCCCCGCCGTGCTGTGCGGTGACCGAGGACATATTGACGACGCGTCCGTAGCCGCCGGCGATCATCTGCGGGATAAATGCCTGGCAAACGAGGAACGAACCGGTGCAGTTGATGGCGTAGACCCGGTTCCATTCGTCCAAGGAGAGTTCCAGGAAAGACGATGGGGAAGCAATACCGGCGACGTTGGCAACGGCACCGACGGCGGGCATATTGGATTCCTTGACGGTCTGAGCCGCTGCATCGACCGACTTTTTGTCGCCAATGTTGCAGTGTATTGCGAGAACGGGTTGGCCGAACTCGGATTTCACTTTCTCTGCGGCAATCTTCAGAGCAACTTCATCGATATCGAGCATTGCGACCGCCCATCCTTCTTGAGCATATCGGCGTGCTACTGCCAAACCGATCCCGCGAGGCGCGGCACATCCTGTGACTACTGCAGTCCGCTGGCCAACTCCGGTATGAGATTTCATTGTGGATCCTTTCGTATGTGCGTTGAGCGATCTCTCGCTGCAATCTTGGTGTTTCGGACAGACATCCATGCATCAGCGCAAATCATATCCCGTCGATCCAAGCTTCACGCATGATAAGAATTCACCAAGACATGAGAAATGGTCCCTCGGGTAATGAAGCGCTCCGCTCGGGTGTCCGAACGTACCGGGGCGGGAATTCTTGCTACGCCGCTCGCGGTATTTTTCAGTACTCGAGCGGTCGGCTCAGGCTTCCTCCGACACGCCCTGGGGCCGTCGAACGGTCTCCTAACGCCGATCCGGTCGGCGTTCTGAGAGACAGCAGGGCGTTGCTTACCATGCTCGCGACATGGGTTGTTGATCGATGAATGACCGGCGCGATCAGCGTTATTCCGGGGAGCGCCGGAGCGGGTGCTATAATCGCCGGTTCCATTTGCCGCCGTTTCGGTCTTCTTTCGTGCCGACAGCCAACCCTAACCGACGCTCATCGCATGGCGCTTTTTACTCTCGGCATCAATCACCGCACGGCGCCGCTCTCGGTACGCGAGCAGCTGGCGTTTCATGCCGAAGAGTTGCGCCGCGCGCTCGCCGATCTGGCGAGCGGCGGACGCGTGCACGAGGCGGCGATCCTGTCGACCTGCAATCGCACCGAGCTTTACCTTGAGGCGCAGTCGCCGCAAGCGGTGATCGCCTGGCTCGGCGACTACCGGCGTCTGTCCGGCCACGATCTTGAACCGTATCTCTACACGCATCCGGATCGCGACGCGGTGCGCCACGCTTTTCGCGTCGCCAGCGGACTCGATTCGATGGTGCTTGGCGAGCCGCAGATCCTCGGCCAGATGAAGGAAGCGGTGCGTATCGCCAGGGAGGCCGGGACGCTTGGCGTGACGCTCAACAAGCTGTTCCAGAATTCGTTCGCGGTGGCCAAGGACGTGCGTTCGACCACCGCCATCGGCAGCAATATCGTGTCGATGGCGGCCGCCGCGGTGCGGCTCGCCGAGCGCATCTTCGAGCGCATCGCCGATCAGCGCGTGCTGTTCATCGGCGCCGGCGAAATGATCGAATTGTGCGCGACGCACTTCGCGGCGAAAAAGCCCAGGCAGATCGTCATCGCCAACCGCACGATCGACCGTGGCCGCGAACTCGCCGAGCGTTTCGGTGCGACCGCGATCCGCCTCGAAGAAGTCGGCGAGCGCTTGCCGGAGTTCGACATCGTCGTTTCCTGCACCGCCAGCCAGTTGCCGATCATTGGCCTGGGGCTGGTCGAGCGCGCGATTCGCGCGCGCCGTCACCGGCCGATTTTCATGGTCGATCTGGCGGTACCGCGCGACGTCGAGCTTGAGGTTGGCGAACTCGACGACGTTTTTCTCTACACCGTCGATGATCTCGCACAGGTTGTCGAGTCGGGTCTCGAGTCGAGACAGTCGGCGGTGGTCGACGCCGAAGCGATCATCGCCGCGCGCGTCGATAGCTTCGTGCTCTGGCTCAAAACGCGTGAAACCGTTCCGGTGATCCGCTCGCTACGCGATTCGGCCGAACGCGCGCGGCGCCACGAAATGGAGCACGCGCTCAAGGCGCTGGCCAAGGGTGACGATCCGGCGAGCGTTCTCGATCAGCTGTCGCAGCGGCTGACCAACAAGTTCCTGCACGCGCCGACGCAGGCCTTGAATCAAGCCGAAGGCGACCGCAGCGAACTGCAGGCGCTGGCGACGCGGCTGTTCAACCTGCATCACGAGTAGGGCCATGAAAGACGTTAACCACAACGGGCACAGCGAGCACAACGTAACTTACGAAAAATTCAAATTGTTGGGCTTTTTCGTTGTGACCGTCGTGTCGTTGTGGTCAGAACAGTAGCTTTTGATCGAATGACTATGAAACAGAGCATACGCGACAAACTTGAAAACCTCGTCGGCCGGCTCGACGAGCTCGACCGCATCCTGGCCAGCGGCGAGGCGACGCGCGACATGGATCAGTACCGCAAGCTCTCGCGCGAGCACGCCGAACTCGGCCCGGTGGTCGCGCTCTACGCGCAGTGGCGGCAGGCCGACGACGACCTCGCGTCGGCGCAGGAGATGATGGGCGACCCGGAAATGAAGGAACTCGCCGAAGCCGAAATGCTGTCCGCCAAAGAACGCTTGCCGCAGATCGAGAGCGAGTTGCAGCGCTTGCTGCTGCCCAAGGACGCCAACGACGAGCGCAACGTCTTTCTCGAAATTCGCGCCGGAACCGGCGGCGACGAGTCAGCGTTGTTCGCCGGTAACCTCTTTCGCATGTATTCGCGTTTTGCCGAGCGCCAGCGCTGGCAGGTCGAGATCGTCTCGTCGAGCGCGTCCGACGTCGGCGGTTACAAGGAAGTGATCGCGCGAATCATCGGCAACGGCGTCTATTCGAAACTCAAGTTCGAGTCGGGCGCGCACCGCGTGCAGCGCGTTCCGGAAACCGAAACGCAGGGCCGCATCCATACCTCGGCATGTACCGTCGCGGTGATGGCCGAAGCCGACGAACTCGAAGACGTGCAGATCAACCCGGCCGAAATTCGCATCGACACCTTCCGCGCTTCGGGCGCTGGCGGCCAGCATATCAACAAGACCGATTCGGCGGTGCGCATCGTGCACCTGCCGACCGGCATCGTCGTCGAATGCCAGGACGGGCGCTCGCAGCACAAGAACAAGGCGCAGGCGCTGTCGGTGCTGGTGGCGCGAATCAAGGACGCACAGGAGCGCGAACAGCACGCCAAGATAGCTTCCGAGCGCAAGAGCCTGGTCGGCAGCGGCGATCGATCAGAGCGCATCCGCACCTACAATTTTCCGCAGGGGCGGATCACCGATCACCGCATCAACCTGACCTTGTACAAGATCGATTCGATCATGGACGGCGATCTCGACGAACTGGTCGGCGCGCTGGCCAACGAACATCAGGCCGAGCAGTTGGCGGCGCTGGCCGAGCCGCAATAAGCGATGAGCGAGGCGTCGCGCGCGATCGGCGCGCTCTGGCGGCAGGCTTGCTCGCGCATCGACCGGCAGGAGGCGCGGGCGCTGCTGCAGCACGTCGGTCGCTGCAGTCATGCCGATCTCATTGCGCATCCCGAGCGCGAACTCGCGGACGCGCAGATCGCCCAATACGCGGCGCTGGTCGCGCGGCGCGAGGCCGGTGAGCCGCTGGCCTATCTGCTTGGCAGCGCTTTTTTTTGCGGACTCGAGTTTGCCGTGTCAAAGGCGGTACTGATCCCGCGGCCGGATACCGAAGTGCTGGTCGATGAGGCGTGTCGGCGGGCGTCAGCTTGGCGCGCGCCGCGCATCGTCGATCTGGGAACTGGTTCGGGAATCGTCGCCGTCGTGCTGGCGCTGCGCTTGCCTTCGGCTCTGGTGACCGCCGTCGATCTGTCGCCAGCGGCGCTCGCCGTGGCGCGCGCCAACGCGCAGCGACACGGCACGTCGCTGCGCTTTGTCGAAGGCGACTGGTATCGACCGCTCGGCGACGAACGCTTTGACCTGATTGTGTCCAATCCGCCCTACGTCGCCGCGGGCGACCCGCATCTGGCGAACGACGGACTACCGTTCGAGCCGCAGGTGGCGCTCACCGACGGCGTCGCCGGCGGCGACGGCATGGCGTGCATCGACGCCATCGTCGCCGGCGCGCGCGACCATTTACTGCCCGGCGGCTGGCTGTTGATTGAACACGGCTACGATCAGGCGGTCAAAGCTCGCGAGTCGATGGCGGCGGCAGGGTTTTTGAAAGTCGATTCCTGGCGCGACGAAGCATCGATAGCACGCGTCAGCGGCGGACAAAATCCGTATTGAGCCGGGCTGGTGCTCCTGTTTCAAATTTACCAACTTTCACCACTTAACGATATAGAGGCTTTCAATGGACGTGCAACAGCTGATCAAGGAACAAGTCACCACCAACCCGGTCGTGCTGTACATGAAGGGAACGCCGAAGGCGCCGATGTGCGGTTTTTCGGCGACTGCGGTGCAGATCCTGCAGGCCTGCAATCTGCCGCTCTTCTATAGCGTCAATGTGCTCGAGGAACCGGCGATCCGCGATGGCGTCAAGATCTTCTCCGATTGGCCGACGGTTCCGCAGCTCTATATTCGCGGCGAATTCGTCGGCGGTTGCGATATCATGAAAGAGATGTATCAGAGCGGCGAACTCAAGGCGCTGCTCGAAGGCATCGCCGCGCCAGACTGAGCGTTCCGGGCAGGCGCAACGGCCCTTGAATCGTGGAGGATGAAATGAAGCCAAGTTTCCTGGTTCGTCTGGCGCTGCTCGGCAGTGTGCTCGTTCTTTCAGCGTGCGCCGGTTACAGCGGCAGCAATCTCAAGCCGGGCGTCGCGACGTTGTCCGAGGTGGTCGCCAGCATGGGCGAGCCGGCGATGCGCTGGAAGGACGCTGACGGGCGCGAGCAATTGGCGTATCCGCGCGGACCCGAAGGCACCCAGACGTTCATGGCATTTATCGCTGCCGATGGCCGCCTGGAGCGCATCGAAGGCGTTCTCGACATGGCACACTTCGCGCGCATCGAACCCGGCAAGAGCGACCAGGCGGCGGTGCTGCGTCTGCTCGGGCCGTCGCAGCCGCAGTGGACCGCGTATTTCAAGGCGCGCGACGAGCTCGTCTGGGAATGGCGGTTCTGCGACAGCTGGAACGCCCTGGCATTCTTTGACGTGCTCTTCGACGCGACGACGGGAGTCGTTCGCTCGAGCTACCAGCGCTCCGACCTCAGAGGGCCTGACGGTCGGGCCCCGGGCTGCTCGCGCTGAAATATTTCGCTGGCCGGCGGCTGACCAGTTCGTCGGATCGGCTGCTGACGAGTCTTCTCAGGCGCCCGGCTGACGGGAACGCGCGCGCGCGACGGCGGCGCGTACCTGTTCTGGCGACGTGCCGCCCAGGTGGTTGCGCGAACTTAGCGAACCCTCGACGGTGAGCACCGCGAAGATGTCTTCGTCGATCAGCGGCGAGAACGTTTTGAGCTCGGCGAGCGAGAGTTGCGGCAGATCGACGCCCAACTCCTCGGCGCGGCGCACCGCGAGACCGACCGCCTCGTGCGCGTCGCGGAAAGGCAATCCCTTGCGCGTCAGGTAGTCGGCCAGGTCGGTCGCTGTGGCGAAGCCCTGGCGCAGCGCATCGCGCATATTGTCGGGGCGCGAACTGATCCCCGAAATCATTTCAGCGTAGATGCGCAGCGTGTCGGAAACCGTGTCGACGGCGTCGAACAGCGGCTCCTTGTCTTCCTGGTTGTCCTTGTTGTAGGCCAGCGGCTGGCCTTTCATCAGCGTCAGCAGTGCGGTCAGGTGGCCATAGACGCGACCGGTCTTGCCGCGCGCGAGTTCGGCGACGTCGGGGTTTTTCTTCTGCGGCATGATCGAACTGCCGGTGCAGAAGCGGTCGGCGATCTTGACGAAGGCGAAGCGCGGGTTCATCCACAGCACCAGCTCTTCGGACATGCGCGAGAAGTGCATCATCAGGAGCGCGCTGGCGGCGCAGAATTCGATCGCGAAATCGCGGTCGGAAACCGCGTCGAGCGAATTTTCGCAGACGCCGTCGAAGTCAAGCTGCGCCGCGACGTATTCGCGGTCGATCGGGTACGTCGTTCCGGCGAGCGCCGCGGCGCCGAGCGGCAAGCGATTGGTTCGCCGGCGAACGTCGACAAAGCGCTCGGCGTCGCGCCGCGTCATCTCGAACCAGGCCAGCAGGTGGTGGCCGAAGGTGATCGGCTGCGCGACCTGCAGGTGCGTGAAGCCGGGCATCGGTGTCGCCGCTTCGCGCTCGGCGAGGTCGAGCAGGTTGTTCTGGAATTCTCTGAGCAACAGCAGAATGTCGTCGATCGCGTCGCGCAGGTAGAGGCGGATGTCGGTCGCCACCTGATCGTTGCGCGAGCGGCCGGTATGCAATCGCTTGCCGGCGTCGCCGACCAGGCTCGTCAGGCGTTTTTCGATGTTGAGGTGGACGTCCTCGAGGTCGAGCGACCACTCGAATTCCCCTCTTTCGATCTCGGCTGCGACCTGCGCCATGCCGCGTTCGATGTCGGCCAGATCGGCGGCCGAGATGATCTGCTGGCGGGCGAGCATCCTGGCGTGCGCCAGCGAACCGCGAATGTCCTGGCGCCACATGCGTTGGTCGAAGCCGACCGACGCCGTATAGCGCTTGACGAGTTCCGACATCGGCTCGGAGAAGCGGCCGGCCCAGGTGTATTGGGTTGCCGCGGCGGCGGCTGGAGGAGTTTTTGGCTGCGCTGGGTTCATGATCAAAGCAGGTTCGTGGGCTAGAATGGCTCATGGAACCCCGGACAGGCCCCACAAAGATGTCGAGTATAAAGCAAAACCCCGCGGGCTTGCCGCTGCCGGACTTTCGCAACTGCGGCGTGATGCTGCGCGTTCTGCTTGGCGTCAACCTGCTGGCGGGGGCTGCGGCGCTGGTGCAGAGCGCCGGGCTTGGCGACGCGCTGCAGCGCTACGTCGATCTGGCGGCCTGGGTGCAGCCGCTGCTGCTCTTCAACCTCGCGCTGCTGGCGTTCGCCGGCAATGTGCTGCGCCGTTTGCCGCCGCGACTCGGGCAGGCGCTGGTGGTCCTGCTCGCCGCCACCTCGTCGGTGTTGCTGCTCGATTTCTGGCGTTTCATGGGGATCGACGATGGCGGCTGGTCGCGTCTGGCACGCGCGGCGCTGCTCGGTGCGCTGGTCGCCGCGAGCCTGCTCTTCTATTTCGCGCTGCGCGCCCAGGCCTTTTCGCCGGCGCTCGCCGAGGCGCGTCTACAGGCGCTGACGGCGCGCATCCGCCCGCATTTCCTGTTCAACAGCTTGAACGCCATTCTTTCGCTGATCCGGGCCGAGCCCAGGCGCGCCGAGACCGCGCTCGAAGAGCTCGCCGAGCTCTTCCGCGTGCTGATGCGCGACCATCGCGACCTCTTGCCGCTGGCCGACGAGATTTCACTGTGCCGGCAGTACCTCAACCTCGAAAAACTGCGCCTTGGCGATCGGCTCAACGTCGAGTGGGAAATCGTCGACGTTCCCGCCGATCTCAAGGTGCCGTCGCTGATGTTGCAGCCGCTGCTCGAGAATGCCGTTTATCATGGCGTCGAGCCGTCGGGCGAGCCGGCAACGGTACATATTCGCTTTGCGCGCAGCGGCGACGAACTGCACGTCGACCTCGCCAATCCCTGCCGCGGCGGTGACGCGGCGCAGGGCGGCAACCACCTGGCGCTGGCCAATATCCGCGAGCGCCTGGCGCTCTACTACGATCTTGAGGCAAGTCTGGAAGCGAAAGAAGTGGTTCTTGAAAACGGCCAGCATCAATACCAGGTGCATATCGTTTTGCCTTGTCGGAGGGCTCAAGCGTGAATGCTCCTGCGACGCTGTCGGTGATGATCGTCGACGACGAGGCACCGGCGCGCGCGCGCTTGCGCGACCTGCTCGCCGACATCGGTAGTGAGCAGCCGAACAGCGTCGTCGTCGAGGCGGCCAACGGGCTGCTCGCGCTTGAGGCGGTCGCCGCGCTGGCCGGAACCGGCTCATGCCTCGACGTGGCCTTGGTCGATATCCGCATGCCGACGATGGACGGCATCGAGCTCGCGCGCCATCTCGCCCAGCTCGAGAAGCCGCCGGGAATCATTTTCGTCACCGCCTACGACAACTACGCGGTGCATGCCTTCGAGCTCAACGCCATCGACTATCTGGTCAAACCGGTGCGTGCGCAGCGGCTGGCGGCGGCGCTGCAGAAGGTTCGTCAGGGGCGCTCGGTGCCGGCGCCGCAGCTGCTCGCCGAGCTGCCGCAGGGCGCGCGCACCCACCTTTCCTGCCACGAGCGCGGGCGCTTGCTGCTCATCCCGCTGGCCGACATTCTTTATCTTCGCGCCGAACTCAAGTACGTCACGGCGCGCACCGTCAGCCGCGAATACCTGCTCGACGAATCGCTGACTCGCCTCGAAGAAGAGTTTTCCAAGCGCTTCATCCGTCTGCACCGCAGCGCGCTGGTCGCGCGCGATGCCATCGCCGGTTTCGAGAAGAGCGACGCCGAAGATGCCGAAACGCAATGGCAGGCGATTCTGCGCGGCATTCCCGAGCGATTGCCGGTCAGCCGGCGGCAGTGGCCGCTGGTCAAGTCGTATGCCAAAGGCGCCTAGCCGATCGCCAACCGCGGCGCGGCGGCGAAGAAGCGCGATGGCGGCATGCTAAAATCGCAGCCGTTTGCAGCCGCCGCTGTTGCGCCTTCTTCCAGGATCTTGCCTTGAACAACAAGCCCGCCGCGTCACCCATCGTCATCGCTTCGCGCGAGTCGCGCCTGGCGCTGTGGCAGGCCAGGCACATCCAGGCGCGGCTCGCCGAACTTTATTCGCAGCGGACGGTGACGATTCTCGCAATGAGCACGCGCGGCGACCAGATCCTCGACCGGCCGCTCGCGCAGATCGGCGGCAAGGGCTTGTTCATCAAGGAACTCGAAGTGGCGATGCTCGAGGGGCGCGCCGATCTCGCGGTGCATTCGCTCAAGGACGTGCCGATGGAAATGCCCGCAGGTTTTGCGCTGGCCGCCATCACGGCGCGCGAGAACCCGCGCGATGCCTTCGTTTCGAACCGCTACGATGAACTCTCGGCGCTGCCGGCCGGCGCCGTGGTCGGCACCTCGAGCCTGCGGCGCGAGGCGATCCTGCGCGCTGCCTATCCGCAGCTCAAAATCGAAGCGCTGCGCGGCAACCTCGATACCCGCCTGCGCAAGCTCGACGACGGGCAATACGACGCGATCATTCTCGCCGCGGCGGGGCTGATCCGCCTCGGCCTCGCCGCGCGAATCAAGTCGCTGCTCACTCCCGAGCAGTCGCTGCCGGCGCCCGGGCAGGGCGCGCTCGGCATCGAGGTGCTGTCCGCCAATCGCGATGCCTTGGCGTGGGTCGCGCCGCTCAACGACCAAGAGACGATGGCCTGCGTTGGTGCCGAACGCGCTTTTTCACGCGCGCTCGGCGGCAGCTGCCAGGTGCCGCTGGGCGGCTACGCCATTTTTGAACAAGGCGAGCTGTGGCTGCGCGGTTTTGTCGCGACGCCCGACGGCCGGCAAATGATCAGCGGCGAGCTGCGCGGCGCGCCGGGCGATGCCGATTCGATCGGCCGGACACTGGCGCAGCGGCTACGCGAGCAGGGCGCGCAGCAAATCCTGGACTCGCTTGCGGCGGCTCAATGAGCTTGCAGGGCAGGCGTATTCTGGTGACGCGTCCGGCCGAGCAGGCCGCAAAGCTCGCACAGATAATCACCGCGCAGGGCGGTCAGGCGGTGATTTTTCCGCTGCTCGAGATCGGCGCGGCGGACGATCCGGCGCCCTTGCAGCGCGCCATCGAGCAGCTCGACGATTATGCGTTGGCGATTTTCATCAGCCCCAATGCGGTCGCTTTCGCCTTGCCGCAGATCCTGGCAGCGCGCCGCTGGCCGGCCCACCTGCTGGCCGCGGCGATCGGGCCGAGTACCGCGCAGCAGTTGGCGGCGCAGGGTATTGCGAACGTCATCTCGCCGGCCGATCGTTTCGATTCCGAAGCGCTGCTCGAACTGCCGGCTTTTGCCGCCAAAGCGCTCGCCGGCAAGCGCGTGTTGATCCTGCGCGGCAACGGCGGGCGCGAACTGCTTGCCGAGACGCTGCGCCAGCGCGGCGCGCAGGTCTGCGCGGTGAGCTGCTATCACCGTTCGCCACCGGCCGACGGTGCGCCGCTCGTGTCGCTGCTCAACAACAGGCAGCTCGACGCGCTGACCATTTCGTCGAGCGAAGGTTTGCGCAACCTTCTGGCTTTGCTCGATACTGACGCCTTTACGCAGTTGTGCCGTCTGCCGCTCTTCGTTCCGCATCAGCGTATCGCGCAAGTGGCCGCGGAACTCGGCCTGTCGCGCGTCGTGTTGAGCGCGCCGGCCGATGCCGGCATCATCGAGAGCCTGTGCTCCTATAATTGGTTTGCCCATGAATGATATTGCTGACCAGCCGTCTGCCGCGCCACCGCCGGCCCCCACTTCACCGCCGGCGAGCGGCGCGTGGAAAAATCCGTGGCTGATCATCGCCTTGCTGGCGCTCGCTTTGGCCGGCTGGCAGTGGGTCGAGACGCGGTTGCGTCTCGCCGACACCCAGCAGGAACTGGCGCGCCGCCTGTCCGAGAGCGATACGCTGGCGCGCGAGAGTCGAATGCTGGCCAAGCAGGCGCAGGAGCAGCTCGCCGTGCTGCAGGGGAAATTCGGCGAACTCGAAGCGAAGATCGCCGAATCGAAGAGCCAGCAGACGACGCTCGAAAGCCTCTATCAGGATCTGGCGCGCGGTCGCGACGAGTGGGCGCTGGCCGAAGTCGAGCAGGGCGTGACGCTGGCCGCGCAGCAGCTGCAGCTGGCCGCCAACGTGCAGGGCGCGGTGTTGGCGCTACAGTCGGCCGACGCGCGTCTGGCCGGCAGTAGCCGGCCGCAGTTCATCGGCCTGCGCAAGGTGCTGGCGCGCGATCTCGACCGGCTACGCGCGCTGCCGCAGATCGATCTGCCGGGGATGAACCTGCAGCTCGAAAGCGTGATCTCGGCGGTCGATACGCTGCCGCTGGCGGTCGATGTCCGCCCGCGCGACGAGCGCCAGCCGGCGGCCCCGGCGGCGCCCCCTGATTCGCTGGCCTTCTGGCAGCAGCTGGCGCTGGAATTCTGGGGCGAGCTGCGCGGCCTGATCCGCATCCAGCGTTTCGACCGCGACGAACCCGCGCTGCTCGCGCCGCAGCAGGTCTTCTTCCTGCGCGAGAATCTCAAGCTGCGTCTGCTCAACGCGCGTCTGGCGCTGCTCGCGCACGATCAATGGACTTTCCGCAACGAACTGGCGCAGGCGCGCGTCTGGGTCGATCGCTATTTTGACGGCCGTGACCCGTCGGTGCAGGCCGCCCAGCGATCGCTCAAGCAGCTTGCGGCGGCCGAGATCAACATCGAATTGCCCAACCTCAACGAGAGCCTGTCGGCGATCAAGAGTTTCAAGCTCGGCAAGGAACGTAAATGAGAGGCCTGTTGTGGCTGCTGACGCTCTTTGCGCTGGCCGTCGGCACCGCGCTGGCGGCGCATTTCAACGACGGCTACCTGCTGCTGGTGTTGCCGCCGTATCGTGCCGAGATCTCGCTCAACTTCGCCATGCTGCTGATGCTGGGCGGTTTTGTGCTGCTCTACGCGGTGTTGCGGACGGCGGCGCTGACGCTCTCGCTGCCGCGCCGCGTACGCGAGTTCCGTGAGCGCCGGCGGCGCGAAAAGGCCGCCGGGACGCTCTACGACGTCGTCCGTCTGCTGTTTGAAGGCCGCTACAGCCAGGCGCTCAAAAAGGCCGGCGACGCCCATGCCGAGTCCGCGTCGCCGGCGCTCGCCGCCTTGCTCGCCGCGCGCTCGGCGCAGCGCTTGCACGAGCCCGACAAGCTGCAAGCCTGGCTCGACCTGGCGGCGCAGGACGATCCGAAAATGCAGTCAGCGTGCCTGATGCTCGAAGCCGAAATGCATCTGGAGATGCAGCGTTTCGACGCCGCCGTCGCTGCCCTGAAGCGTCTGCAGCAGGCTTCCGGTCGGCACATCGCGGCGCTGCGCCTCGAATTGCGCGCGCAGCAGGGCTGCGGCCACTGGGACGAGGTGTTGCGCATCGCTCGCTTGCTCGAGAAACGCCATGCGCTGTTGCCCGAACTGGCGCACGAGATCAAGCTCAAGGCGCATCAGGAGAACATTCGCCTGCGATGCAGCGATCTGGTCGAGTTGCAGGCGTATCAGCGGTCGATGCCGGCGCGCGAAGCGAGCCCACGGCTCGCTTACCGCTACGCCGAAGCGCTGCTCGAACTTGGCGCCGACGCGCAGGCGCTGTCGTTCATCGAAGCGCAGCTTGACCGCGAATGGGATTCGCATCTCGTCGCGCTCTACGGGCGCATTGCCGGCGGCGAACTGACGGCGCGAATCGCCTGCGCCGATCGCTGGCTGCTCGAGCATCGCGACGATTCGCAGTTGCTGCTGGCGCTCGGCCGCTTGTGCCTGGCGCAGCGTCTATGGGGCAAGGCGCAGACCTATCTTGAGGCGGCGCTGTCGATCGCCGACAACCGCGAACTACGCCTTGAACTCGCGCGCCTGTTCGAGCAGACCGATCGCGCCGCCGAGGCGATGGCGCATTACCGCGCCGCCGCAGGGTTGCCGAACGATTAAACCCAGTCGCGCGGCGCCAGCATTGCGTAGATCTGCGCTTCGGGGCTTCCGGGCTCCGGGTGCCAGTCGTAGCGCCATTTGACGACCGGCGGCAGCGACATCAGGATAGCTTCGGTGCGCCCGCCCGATTGCAGGCCGAACAGCGTTCCGCGATCGCAGACCAGATTGAACTCGACGTAGCGTCCGCGGCGGTAGGCCTGAAAATCGCGTTCGCGTTCGCCGTAGGGCGTGCCGTGGCGTTTTTCGACGAGCGGCAGATAGGCGCCGGCGAAGGCGTCGCCAACGGCCTGTGTCAGCGCAAAGCTGCGCGCGAAAGGATCGTCCCAGCCTTCGCCGCTTTCGTACAGGTCGTCATAGAAAATCCCGCCGACACCGCGCGGCTCTTGGCGGTGCGGCAGATAGAAATACTCGTCGCACCAGTCCTTGTAGCGCGCGTGCAGTTCGTCGCCGAAAGGCGCGAGCGCGCGCTTGCAGGCGCCATGGAAGTGGCGGATATCTTCTGCGTACGGATAGTAGGGCGTCAGGTCCATGCCACCGCCGAACCAGCCGACCGGTGCGGATTGGTCGCCGCCGCCGGCGCTGCTGGCGATCAGCGCGCGGACGTTCATGTGCGCCGTCGGGCAGTAGGGGTTCAGCGGGTGCAGCACCAAGGATACGCCCAGCGCTTCGAAAGCGCGCCCGGCGAGCTCGGGGCGTTTGGCGGTCGCCGACGCGGGCAGCGCCGGACCCGTGACGTGCGAGAAGGCGACGCCGCCGCGTTCGAAAACGCGGCCGCCCTCGATGATGCTGGTCAGCCCATGGCCACCGAGCGGCGCGCCTTGTTCCTTGCGCCAGGGATCGTTGCGGAAACGACCGCCGCCCTCAAGCGCTTGCGCGGCGGCGACCAGGCGCGCCTGCAGACCGCTGAAGTAGGCCTCGAGCGTCGCCGTGTCGATCATGCGAAAAACAAATTAACCACAACGGCCACGACGAACACGACGGAAAAACATTGAATTACATCGTTGTGCCCGTTGTGTCGTTGTGGTTCCGACGGTGGTTGGATCATTTGATCGCGCGGTAACCGATGTCGCGGCGGTATTGCATGCCGTCGAAGTGGATTCCGACCAGCGCGTCGTAGGCGTGCTTCTGCGCCTGTTTGACGTTGTCGCCGAGCGCCGTGACGCACAGCACGCGGCCGCCCGAGGTGACGACGCGGCCTTCGTGCAAAGCGGTCCCGGCGTGGAAGACGTGCATGTCGGGCGTGTTCTCCGGCAGTCCGCTGACCACGTCGCCCAGGCGCGGCCTGGCCGGATAGTTGGCCGCCGCCAGCACGACGCCGAGCGCGACGCGGCGGTCCCATTCGGCTTCGATCTGGTCGAGCTTGCCGGCGACCGCGTGTTCGAGCAGCATCAGCAGGTCGGACTTGAGGCGCATCATGATCGGCTGAGTTTCCGGGTCGCCCATGCGGCAGTTGAATTCGACGGTTTTGACCGAACCGTCCTTGCCGATCATCAGTCCGGCGTAAAGGAAGCCGGTGTAGGGAATGCCGTCGGCGACCATGCCGCGCACCGTCGGCAGGATGATCTCGCGCATCGCCTTGGCGTGCACCGCCGGGGTGACCACCGGCGCCGGTGAGTAGGCGCCCATGCCGCCGGTGTTGGGGCCGGTGTCGCCGTCAAAGATGCGCTTGTGATCCTGGCTCGATGCGAGCGCCAGAACGTTCTTGCCGTCGACCATGACGATGAAGCTGGCTTCCTCGCCGTCGAGGAATTCCTCGATGACGACGCGCGCGCCGGGGCCGGCGAGCATGTGCTCGATCGCGTCGTGCGCTTCTGCGAGTGTCGTGGCGACGACGACGCCCTTGCCGGCGGCCAGACCGTCGGCCTTGACGACGATCGGCGCGCCCTGGCGCTCGACGTAAGCGTGCGCCTGCGTCTTGTCGGAAAACGTCTCAAAGGCGGCGGTCGGGATGTGGTGCCGCGCCATGAAGCGCTTGGCGAAATCCTTCGAGCTTTCGAGCTGAGCAGCTTCGCGCGTCGGGCCGAAGATCTTGAGGCCGCGCGCGCGGAAAACATTGACGACGCCGGCGGCGAGCGGCGCTTCCGGACCGACGATGGTCAGGTGAATGTTTTCGCGTTCGGCGAAATCGGCGAGTTCGACCGGATCGCTGAGGTTGAGATTCTCAAGCTCGGCTTCGTGCGCGGTGCCGGCGTTGCCGGGCGCGACGTAGATTTTCTGCAGGCCCGAAGTTTTGGCCAGATGCCAGGCCAGCGCGTGTTCGCGGCCGCCGGAACCGATAACGAGTAGTTTCATGGGAGCAGTTCTTAGTGTCGGAAATGGCGGGCGCCGGTATAGACCATGGCGATTCCGTGTTCGTCGGCAGCTTTGATGACTTCGTCGTCGCGGATCGATCCGCCGGGCTGAATGACCGCCTTGGCGCCGGCTTCGGCCAGGATGTCGAGGCCGTCGCGGAACGGGAAGAAGGCATCCGAAGCGACGCAGGCGCCGGCGACCGCGAGTCCGGCGTTGGCGGCCTTGAGCACAGCGATGCGCGTCGAGTCGGCGCGGTTCATCTGGCCGGCACCGACGCCGAGCGTCATGCCGCCGGCGCAGAAGACGATGGCGTTCGACTTGACGTACTTGGCGACGCGCCAGGCAAACAGCAGGTCGTCGATCTGCGCGGCAGTCGGCGCGATCTTGGTCACCACCTTGAGGTCGGCGGCCTTGACGGCGAAGGTGTCGGGCGTCTGCACCAGCAGGCCGCCGCCGACGCGCTTCATTTCAAAATCGTTGTAGCGATTCGGCGAGTTGGCGTCGAACGGCAGTTCGAGAACGCGCAGGTTCTGCTTGGCCGCCAGCAGCTGTTTGGCCGCATCGGTATAGGCCGGCGCGATCAGCACTTCGACGAAGTGCTTGCGCGCGCTCATCGCCGCGACGACGTCGGTATCGACGACGCCGTTGAAGGCGATGATTCCGCCAAAAGCCGACGTCGAGTCGGTCTGGAAGGCCTTCTCGTAGGCCGCCAGCAGCGTGCCGTCGATCGCCACGCCACACGGGTTGGCGTGCTTGATGATGACGCACGCCGGCGCGCTGAAGCTTTTGACACACTCCCAGGCGGCGTCGGCGTCGGCGATATTGTTGTACGAGAGTTCCTTGCCCTGCAGTTGCGTGTAAGCGGCGATCGAACCCGGCAGCGGCGTCGGGTCGCGGTAGAAGGCGGCTTGCTGGTGCGGGTTCTCGCCGTAGCGTAGCGTTTCGACGCGGTCAAACGCCAGCTGCAGCTTTTGCGGGAAGGCCGCCAGCGCTTGCGGGTTGTTCGTTTCGTCGAGCGACGTGAGCCAGTTGGCGATCGCAGCGTCGTAGCGCGCGGTATGGGTGAACGCCTTCTTGGCCAGGCCGAAGCGTGTGCTAAGCGTCAGCGCGCCGTCGTTGGCCTTCATTTCGGCGAGCAGCGTCGAATAGTCTTCGGGATCGGTGACGATCGCGACGCCCGTGTAGTTCTTGGCCGCCGAACGCACCATCGCCGGGCCGCCGATGTCGATGTTCTCGATCGCGTCTTCAAGCGTGACGTCGGGCTTGGCGATCGTTTCACGGAACGGGTAGAGGTTGACGCAAACGAGGTCGATCAGCGGGATGTCGTGCGCAGCGATCGTTGCGAGGTGCGCCGGCAGGTCGCGGCGCGCCAGGATGCCGCCATGGACTTTCGGGTGCAGCGTTTTGACGCGGCCGTCGAGCATTTCGGGGAACCCCGTGTAGTCGCCGATCTCGGTGACGGCAAGGCCGGCGTCGCGCAACAGCTTGGCGGTGCCGCCGGTGGACAGCAGCTTGACGCCCTGGGCGGCAAGGCCCTGGGCAAATTCAAGCGCACCGCGCTTGTCGGAAAGGCTGATCAATGCTTGGCGGATTTTCATGATGGGTTTCTATGAGTTCAAAAAGGAGTCACACCAGCTTGTAATCGACAAGCTTCTTGCGCAGCGTGTTGCGGTTGATTCCGAGCATCGTCGCGGCCAGTGTCTGGTTGCCGCCGGCCTGCTGCAGGATCAGTTCGAACATCGGACGTTCGACGCTTTTGAGCACCATCTCGTAGATGGGGCCGGGCGTTTCGCCGTCGAGGTCCCGGAAGTAGGTTTCCAGCGCACCGTAGATGCAGGCTGAAATATCGTTGCTTCGTTTCATGCGGCGAGTCCCTCGTTGTTGTTTTCAGTCTGGGCATAGCTCAGGTGTTCGCTGTGTTCGGCGAGCGTGCAAAAGAAATCATTGACCGCCTGTTGTTGCGTCGCGACGTCGGGCAACAGGTTCATCCCGTGCCGGAAAGCTGCCGAACCGGTGAGCCCCTTCGTGTACCAGGAAATGTGCTTGCGCGCGACGCGAACGCCGGTCTCTATCCCGTAGAAATCGTAGAGGTCTTCGAGGTGCGCGAGCAGGATCTGGTGGATTTCGGCGACGCGCGGCGGCAGCAGGTGCGTACCGGTCGCCAGGAAGTGCTCGATCTCGCGAAAGAGCCACGGGCGGCCCTGCGCCGCGCGGCCGATCATCAGCGCGTCGGCGCCGGTCGCGTCGAGCACCGCTCTGGCCTTTTCGGGCGAGGTGATGTCGCCGTTGGCGATGATCGGGATTCTCGCCTGTGCCTTGACCGCGGCGATCGTCTCGTATTCGGCGTCGCCCGAGTAGCCGCAGGCGCGTGTGCGGCCGTGCATCGCCAGCGCGCGGATTCCCGACTGCTCGGCGATTTTGAGGATGGAAAGCGCGTTGCGGTTGCTCTTGTCCCAGCCGGTACGGATCTTGAGCGTGACCGGCGTATCGGGTACCGCAGCGACGACCGCGGCGAGAATGCGGCCGACCAGCGGTTCGTCGCGCAGCAACGCCGAACCGGCCATTACGTTGCAGATTTTCTTGGCCGGGCAGCCCATGTTGATGTCGATGATCTGCGCGCCGCGATCGACGTTGTGGCGCGCCGCCTGCGCCATCATCTCGGGGACCGATCCGGCGATCTGCACCGAGATCGGCGCCACCTCGCCGTCGTGGTTGGCGCGACGCTGCGTCTTGGCGCTGCCGTAGAGCAGCGAGTTGGACGTCACCATCTCGGAAACGGCGAGTCCGGCGCCCATCTTCTTGCACAACTGGCGGAAGGGGCGGTCGGTCACGCCGGCCATCGGGGCGACGAACAGATTGTTGCGCAGTGAAAAGCCGACGAATTCCATGGGGGGCAGAGCGTAGGGGAAGGGGCGAATTTTACCCTGATCGCCGCCTAAAAAATAGTCAATTGCCGAGCTGAGTGATCGTCAGTCGACGAAAAACAACAGCGCGCCCGGTCGGGAAATTATTCGGCCGACCGGGGGAAGCGCTTGAGCCTGTACTACTTGGCGCTTAACGCGTCGGATTCGGCTCCGGCAACACGATATTGACTTCGAGCACTTCGTAGTTGCCCTGTTTTTCGAGCATGACCTTGATGTCGTCAGGGTTGACCGCGACATACTTCGAGATGACCGCGATCAGTTCCTGCTGCAGCGCCGGCAGGAAATCGGGCTGGCTCGACAGACCGTTGCGCTCGTGGGCAATGATCAGCTGCAATCTTTCCTTGGCGATGGTGGCGGTTTTCGGCTTGTTGCCGAAGATCAGCGAGAGCAGGGACATGCCTATTTCCCTCCGAACAGTCGCTGCAGCAGACCGGGGCGTTCGTAATCGACGAAGCGCAACGGCAATGCCTCGCCGAGGAAGCGGTCGACGACGTCGAGATAGGCTTCGGAGACGTCGGTGCCCGAGAGGTGGATCGCCGGCGATCCCTGGTTCGAAGACTGCAGAACGATTTCCGACTCGGGAATGACGCCGATGATCGGGATCCGCAGGATTTCCTGAATGTCCTTGTACGAGAGCATTTCGCCGTCTTCGACGCGCTTGGCCGAGTAGCGCGTGATCAGCAGGTGCTCCTTGACCGGCTCGCCGCCGGAAATCGCGCGCCGCGACTTGGCCTGGATGATTCCCAGGATACGGTCTGAATCGCGCACCGACGAAACCTCCGGGTTGGTCACAACCACCGCCTCGTCGGCGAAGGTCAACGCCATCACTGCGCCGTGCTCGATTCCCGCCGGCGAGTCGCAGACGATGTAGTCAAAACCCATGTGCTCGAGTTCCTTGAGCACCTTCTCGACGCCGTCTTCGGTGAGCGCGTCCTTGTCGCGCGTCTGCGACGCGGGGAGAACAAAAAGATTGTCGTTGCCGCAGTGCTTGTCCTTGATCAGCGCCTGCGTCAGCGTCGCTTCGCCGTTGAGCACGTTGATCAGGTCATAGACGACGCGGCGCTCGCAGCCCATGATCAGGTCGAGGTTGCGCAGGCCGACGTCGAAGTCGATGACCGCGGTCTTGAAGCCGCGCAGCGCGAGGCCAGAGGAGAAACTGGCGCTGGTGGTGGTTTTCCCCACGCCACCTTTGCCCGAGGTTACGACGACGATACGAGTCAAGGTGCTTGCTCCATCAAAAAAAGGTGATTTTACATGCGGATACGATGTTGCGCTGCCGCAATATTTTATCCGGCTTGAGCATCAGCTCGTTTGCAGCGGCTCGATTGCCAGCGTGTTGCTTGCCTCGCCTGGCTTTCGGGTCGGGCTGTCGGTGAGCTTTACCTGCGCCGGTTTGCCGGCCAGATCGTTCGGAACGCCGGCGTCGAAGGTGCGGTAGACTCCGGCGATCGAGACCAGTTCGGCTTCGAAACGCGTGGTGAAAATGCGCGCGCCGGTCGCGCCGCTGGCGCCAGCCAGTGCGCGGCCGCGTAGCGGCGCATAGATGTGGATGCTGCCGTCGGCGATGACTTCGGCGCCGGCATTGACCGCCGCCAGTACGACGAGGTCGCCGCCGCGCGCATAGACCTGTTGGCCCGAACGCAACGGGCGGTCGACGACCAGCGTCGGCACGGCCGGTGGCGGTGGCGCGATGTCAACGGCGGGGGCGGGTGCCAGCTCGATCGCCATTTGCGTCGGCGCAGTCGCTGGTGCGATCTCGACGGCGGGTGGTGGCTCGGCTGTCTTGGTGGCCGGCGCGGCGCGCGGCGCGCGTTCGCTGGCGGCAAAGCCCGGCAGTCCGGCAGCGGCGGCGCTCTGCCGCAGTTCGTCGCTGCCACCGCGAACGCCGACGACATGCAGTCCGTGCGCCTCGAATACTTTTTTCACCGCCGACCAGTCGGCGCTCTGTACGTCTTCCAGGTGCGACAATTCAAAGAGTGCGGCGTCGCCGTCGAAGAATTGATCATCGCCGAACAGCACCTTGGCCGCGATAGCGAGCGCGTCGGCTTGCAGCGAGCGCAGGCTGACGGTGACGACCGGCATGGTGGTTCCCTTGAATTCGATCAGCTGTTTTTTCTTTTCGGTTCTGGGCATGGTTTTGACAAGATGGTGCGAGACGCGCTCGGGAGGCGGCAAAGTCTAGCCGAGTCTGCCAAAAAAACGAAGCGTTCGGCGAAATGGGAGCATGCTTGGCAGCAGCGCTATGCCGCCGGGGCGACCACCGCACCAGCGACGCCGTGGCGCGCCAGTGCTTTTTCGACAAAGCCGTTGCCCTTCATCTGCTCGACAAACTGGCACAGCGTCGCGGCTGCCGCTTCGCCGCGTTCCTTGGGCGTTGCCATCGCCTGGCGGATCACCATGAAGCGGCCGGGCAACAGGCGCAGACCGGGCAAGCGCTGGGCGTCGGCGACCAGCATCTGGCGAACGCCGGCAGCGACTTCGAGCTGCTGTTCGATGAACAGGTCGATGACCGCCGGCGCTGAAGGTGCGCGAACGATTTGCGCGTGCTTGAGCTCTCGCGTTAGATAAAGGTCGTAGGCGCTGCCCTGGCCGACCGCGACGCGGTATCCGGCGCAGTCGACCTCGTCGTTGGACTTGATCGGCGAGTCGCTGCGCACCAGATAGCTGCCCTCGATCAGCACGTAGGGCGCGGTGAAAGCGATCTCCTCGCCGCGCAGCGGGTCGATTGCGAAAAAGCCGATGTCGGCGAGTCCCGATTCCAGTGCGTCGACCGATTTGGCCGCGGTGTCGAAAACGGCGAGTTCGAGTGCGGCGCCGAGCTGGTCGGCAAAAGCCTGCGCCAAGTCGATCGAGACGCCGGTCGGCCGGCCGCCTGCGGCGTCCTTGCGGGCCAGCACCGGGTTGCCGGTGTTGATCGACGCGCGCAGCTTGCCGGTCGGAGCGAAGGCTTTGATCATTTGCTCGGTCAATGTCATGACGATTCCTTCTGCGTTAGAAAGCTTGAATCTCGACTTACGGCCAGGCGCGTGCGCCCCAGATCATTCGCTTGGCGACGAAATGGCGCAGCGGTGGCGCGAGGTCGAGCGCGAGCAGGCCGATGCCGCGCGCGCAGCGCAGCGGCGCGAGGTCGTTGGAGAACACGCGGACGATGCTGTCGGTAAAGCCCATGCCGAAGCGCCGGTCGGTCTGGCGGCCGCGCGCGTAGGCGGCGAGCGCCGCGCCGCAGTCAGCAGCCGCGTGGTCGAGCAGCGCGGTCGCGAGCTCGGCGGCGTCGCGCAGGCCGAGGTTGAAGCCCTGGCCGGAAACCGGGTGCAGCGTCTGCGCGCTGTTGCCGATCCAGACCTGCCGTTGCTGAATGATCGGCGAACGCACGCGCAGCGCGAGCGGGAAGCTCGAGCGCGCACCGCAACTGACAAAATCGACGCGGCGGCCGAACTGCTCGCGCAGCGTCGCGAGAAAATCGTCGTCATCGAGTTCGAGCAGCGCTGATACTTTTTCCGACGGCACGGTGAATACCACCGAGTAGTCGTCGCCGAGCGGCAGCAGCGCCAGCGGCCCGTCGGGCGTAAAGCGCTCCCAGGCGCGATGCTTGTGCGGTGCGGCTGGCTTGACCTGGGCGATGATCGCGTGCTGGCGGTAGTCGCGAACGCGAACGTCGGGGTCGCTCGCCGGCGTTCCTTCGGCATGGACGACGAGGCCGGCGGTGACGCGTTGCGTCGTTCCGGCCAGCGTCAGCGTGGCCTGCTCTGGCGTAATTTCGATGGCGTCGACGGCGCACTCGCAGCGCAGTTGCGCAGGCGCGATTCGCGCCGCGAGCGCTGCGGCCAGGTCTTTGTAGCGCATCACGTAACCGAGCGCCGGTGCGCCGTAGTCGGCTGCGGTGAGCAGCGTGCGGCCGAAACCGCCGCGCTGCGAGACGTGGATTTCGTCGATTGCGGTTGCCGCGCCAGCGTCCCACGCCTGCAGCCGTTCGAGCAGCTGCCGGCTGCCGTGCGCTAGCGCCAGCGCGCGCGGGTCGTTAGCCCAGGCCTTGGGTGGCCGCGCGTCGAGCAGCAGCACGCGCCGACCGCTGCCTTCGAGCGATAAGGCCAGCGCCATGCCGACCGGGCCGGCGCCGATGATCGCGACGTCGGTGTGAAGTGCGTGTTGATCAGTCACGGCGCATCACTTCCTCGATGTCGGCGACGGTCTTCGGCGCGCTGGTATAGACTTCGCAGCCCGTTTCGGTGACGAAGACGTCGTCCTCGATGCGGATGCCGATGCCGTGCAGGTGTTCGGGAACGCCGGCGCCGGGGCGGATATAGAGTCCCGGTTCGACGGTCAGCGCCATGCCGGGCGCGAGAGCGATCCAGTCGTCGCCCGCCTTGTAGTCGCCGGCGTCGTGCACGTCGAGTCCGAGCCAGTGCCCGGTGCGGTGCATGTAATAGGGCTTGTAGGCTTCGCTTTCGATGATTCCGTCGAGGCTGCCGGCGAGCAGTTTGAGGTCGATCATCCCTTGCACCAGCACGCGCAGCGCCGCTTCATGGTAGGCGATGAACGGCGTGCCGGGTTTGATTTCGGCGATCGCCGCGCGCTGCGCTGCCAGCACGACTTCGTAGGCGTCGCGCTGTACGCCGGAAAAACGGCCGCTCACCGGGAAGGTTCGCGTGATGTCCGAGGCGTAGCCTTGCAGCTCGCAGCCGGCGTCGATCAGCACCAGCGTGTGGTCGGCCAGCAACGTGTTGTTCTCGATATAGTGCAGCACGCAGCCGTGGTGACCGCCAGCGACGATCGGCGAATAGGCGTGGCCATCGGCGCCGCGTTTGCGAAATTCGTAGCCGAGTTCGGCTTCGAGTTCGTATTCGGCGATTCCGGGGCGGCAGGCGCGCATCGCGCGCACGTGGCCGGCCGAGGCGATCGCCGCGGCGCGGCGCATGATCGCGGTTTCGTGAGCGTCCTTGAGCAGGCGCATGCGGTCGAGCGGGCCGTGCAGGTCGTAGAGTTGGCCCGGCGCGCGCTGGCCGGAACGCGATTGCGCGCGAACGGTGTTGAGCGCGCCGACGATTTTCGCGTCCCATATCGGGTCGTGACCGAGCGCGTGCCATAGCGCGCTGCGATTGGCGATCAGTTCAGGCAGTCGCTGTTCGAACTCGGCAAAATCGTGCGCTTCGTCAAAACCGAAGGCGTCGCGCGCGGCGTCGGGACCGTAGCGGAAACCGTCCCAGACTTCGCGCTCTTCATTCTTGGCGCGGCAAAAGAGGATGGCTCGGGCTTCCTTGCCGCCGACCAGAACGATCACCGCTTCGGGCTCGGGAAAGCCCGAGAGGTACCAGAAGTAACTGTCGAAACGGTAGGGGTGGTGCGAGTCGCGATTGCGAACGCGCTCAGGCGCGGTCGGGATCACCGCGACGCCGTCGCCGATCAGTTCGAAGAGCGCATTGCGGCGCGTCGAGAAGGGTTGGTGTTTCATACTAAAGCCCTCAGTTCAAACCACGGCGACACAGCGGGAACGGCGAAAATCCTTAATTGTTCAGAATTTAATCGCTCACCGAAAAGGTGAGTCCAAACAAGCTCGTAAGCTATTGTGGTTTCGCCGTGTTCGCCGTGGTTGACTGCCTTTTCCAGGTTCATTGCTGTGCTTTCAGTTGGGCGTCGAGTTCGGCGAGGCGTTCGGGCGTTCCTACGTCGACCCAGCGGCCAGCGTGATGTTCCCCGGTCACGATGCCGCGCGCGATCGCCGCGTCGAGCAGCGGGCGCATTTTCATGACGGCGCCAACGGGAACGTCGGCGAAGAAAGACGGCGAGAAAACGCCGGTGCCGGCGTAGGTCAGCGTCGGTCCGCTGCCGCTGCTGGCGTATCTGACGGTCTGTCCGTCGAGGCAGAAATCGCCGGTCGCGTGCTGCGGCGGGTTGTCGACGAAGACCAGGTGCGCCAGCGGCGTCTGCGCGCGCCCGGCCAGTGCCAGCGCACGTTTGAAATCCCAGTCGCACCAGACGTCGCCGTTGACCACCAGGAATGGCTGGTCACCCAAGAGGCCCTGCGCGTTGGCGATGCCGCCGGCAGTCTCGAGCGCGCCGGGCGGTTCGGGTGAATAGCGGATCGAAAGCCCGAAGCGGGAACCGTCGCCGAGCGCGGCCTCGATCTGCTCGCCCAGGTGCGCGTGGTTGATCACCACCTCGCGAAAGCCGCAGGCTTGCAATCGTTCGAGATGCCAGACGATCAGCGGTTTGCCGCCGGCGCAAAGCAGCGGCTTGGGCGTGTGGTCGGTCAGCGGTCGCATGCGTTCGCCACGGCCGGCGGCGAGAATGAAGGCTTTCATTCCGCAGGTCATCAGAAGGTAAACGCGGTATCGACCGGTTTCTTTTCGAGCTGGTCGAGCAATCGCGCCAGCGGCCGCAGTTCGAGGTAGCGTTCGCAGGTTCGGCGCAGATAGGCCATCACCGTCGGCATGTCCTTGAGGTAGCCGTGCTTGCCGTCGCGCGCACTCAAGCGTGCGAAAATGCCGAGCACCTTGATCTGGCGCTGCGCGCCCATCCACTCGTAATCGCGGTAAAAGTCGTGGAAGTCGTCATGCACCGGCAGGCCGGCGGCGCGCGCCATCTCCCAGTAGCGGATCACGAAGTCGAGTTCCTGAGCTTCTTCCCAATGGATGTAGGCGTCGCGGTAGAGCGAAGCGAGGTCATAGGTGATCGGGCCATAGACCGCGTCCTGGAAGTCGATGATTCCGGGGTTGGCCGGATGCTCCTTCCCCGAGACCATCAGGTTGCGCGAGTGGTAGTCGCGGTGCACGAAGACTTGCGGCTGCGCCAGGTTGTTGTCGAGAATCTTGGCGAACACCGCACGTAGCGTCGCCTGCTGATCGTCATCGAGAACGACGCCGAGGTGGCGCGCGACGTACCAGTCGGGGAACAGGTCGAGTTCGCGCGCCAGCAGCGCGCGGTCGTAGTCGGGCAGCACGCCGCGCCGGCTGGCGCGCTGGATGGCAACCAGCGCCGCGTTGGCGTCGCGGTAAAGCGCGGGGGCGGTACTGGCGTCGAGTACTTCGAGGTAGGTCGTGTTGCCGAGGTCGGAGAGCAGCAAAAAGCCCTGCGCGAGATCCTGCGCATAGACTTCGGGAACATGCACGCCGGCGTCGCGCAAGAGCGCTGCGACCTTGACGAACGGGCGACAGTCCTCGTGCTCGGGCGGCGCGTCCATCACGATGCGGGTGCTCTCATCGGGCAGGGTGACGCGGAAGTAGCGCCGGAAACTGGCGTCGGCCGACGCCGGCGCCAATGCGAGTTGCTGATCTGGGTACTGGGGCGAGAAGTGGCGATCGAGCCAGTCGCGCAGCAGGACGGTACGCGGCATGCCGCTTCTCCTTGTGCTTAGGTGCTAAAATGCGACGATTTTAACACTCGTCCCGCTGGTCGCCGCGCCATCGGAAACAACCCGAGTCAGCTGCATTTTTTTACTGATGGTTCAGGATGAATTTTCCTTCCCGGCGCAAACCACTCGCGCTGCTGCTTTATTGCGGTTTTGTCAGCGTCGTTGTCGGCGCGTATGGCGTCGAGGCTCAAGCCCAGACGCCGCTGCGCGTTGATCCGACGCTGCTCGGCTTGCCGCCGATCAAGCCTGCCGAAGCACCCGCTCCTGCTGCGGCTGCGCGCAGTGAAGTCGTGCCGGTCGCCGCCCCGGTCGTTGAGGAGCGCCCGGCTGAACCGCCGGTCGTTGAAGAGCGCCCGGCCGAGCCGCCGGTCGTCGAACCGGCCGCGTCGGCGCAGGAAATTCCGGCACGCGCGGTCGCTCCGGCCGCCGTGACGCCCGCGGTGACGTCGTCTCCCGCTCCGCTTCCAGCCGCAGCGGCAGCGCCGCTGCCTGCACTGCCGCTGCGCACGCCGCGTAGCGAAGAACAGCAAGCCGCTCCCAGCGTCCCCGCCGCGCTGTCGGCGCCGCCACCCGATCCACAGGCACAGGCACAGGCACAGGCACAGGCACAGGCACAGGCACAGGCACAGGGACAGGCACAGGCACAGGGACAGGCACAGGGACAGGCACAGGCACAGGGACAGGCACAGGGACAGGCACAGGCACAGGGACAGGCACAGGGACAGGCACAGGGACAGGCACAGGCACAGGCACAGG
>Ga0316613_10000315_pt1 | contig 45795 bp, 38 predicted proteins | sample OWC_soil_day10_C_2_FD_207647 | JGI IMG/M metagenome (GOLD analysis project Ga0316613, IMG submission 207647) | Wetland soil microbial communities from Old Woman Creek delta, Ohio, United States - OWC_soil_day10_CT_b | ecosystem: Environmental > Terrestrial > Soil > Wetlands | place: USA: Ohio...
TGGATGTGCCGGATGTTTATGTCGTGAATCAGGGCGAGACGGCGGCGCGCCTGGCTTTTGGCGTGGCGCAGAGTTTGCGGCTTGCCGGTTTCAAGACCATCCTGCATTGCGGTGGCGGCAGCTTCAAGTCGCAATTCAAGCGGGCGGATGCCTGCGGTGCGCGCTTTGCCGTTACGCTGGGTGACGATGAAGCGGCCAAGGGGCTTGCGGCCGTGAAATGCCTGACCGGGGCACGGATGGGCGAACAAATCGTACTGCCGCTCGCAGAAGTGGCGGCTTTTTTGCGCGGCTTCTGACCGGCACGAAAACAAACAAGAAAGGGAGTTGCCGTAATGGCTTTTGATTTGCAAGAACAGGAACAGATCGCGGAACTCAAGGCTTTTTGGCAGGACTATGGTCGCCATATTGCACTGGGTTTGGGCATTGCGGTGGCAATCTACGGTGGCTGGAAAGGCTGGCAGGCTTGGGAAAACAACCAGTCGGGCAAGGCTTCGGTGGTTTATGCCAGGCTGGAAGCGGCGGCTGGCGATGTAGCCAAGACCAAGGCGGCTGCAGAGGAGCTCAAGAAAGACTATTCGCGCACCGCTTACGCTGGCCGTGCCGCCCTGGTGTCTGCTCGCGCTGCTTTTGTGGCCGGTGATCTGGCAGCCGCGCGTAGCGAGCTCAATTGGGCTATCGAAAACGGGCGGGATGCCAGCATTCGCGATGTTGCAAGGATCCGGTTGGCTAACGTGTTGATGGATGAAAAGAAATACGACGAGGCCTTGATCCAGCTCAAGTCGGCCGAGGAGCAAAGTTTTGGCGCACTCTATGCCGAAACCCGAGGCGATGTGTTGGCGCTCAAGGGTGATGCCGCCGGCGCGGGCGAAGCCTATAAGCAGGCATTGGCCAAATTGCCCAAAGATGCACCCAACTACAAGTTTGTCGAAGTCAAACTGGAAGCACTCGGAAGCCATTGATATGAATGCAAGCCGCTCATTGATCGCTGCGTCGGTTGTTGTTCTGCTTGCTGGTTGCGGTACAACCAGCAATGTCCCCAAACCCTCTCCCTTGCCGGCAGTGCAAAGCAAGGCAGCGGTTCAAGTGAGTTGGCGCCAGTCGTTGGGAAGTGTCTTGGATGCAAGGTTGCAGCCGGCCGTGCGCGCCGATGCGATTGCAGCGTTGAGTGGCGAAAAACGACTCGTTTTGCTTGATGCCCAAACGGGGAACGAGCGCTGGCAAGTTGCTTTGCCAAGCCCCGCTGCGGGTGGTGTGGGCTTGGGCGATGATCTGGTGGTGGTGGGTACGCTCAAGGGAGACATCCTGGCTTATGGTCGGGAGGCGAAGCAGCGCTGGACTGCCCGTGCCAGCAGTGAAGTGATTGCGCCGCCGGTGATTGCTGGCACGCTGGTGCTGGTTCGCGGCGGTGATGGTCGTTTGACGGCCTATGCGGCAACCGATGGAACGGTTAAATGGGTTTACTCGCGCCAGCAGCCGGCATTGCAGCTGCGCAGTTTTGCCGCGCCAGTCGTTGTGGATGATGTGGTGTATTACGGCCAGGCGGGAGGTCGTCTGGCTGCGCTGTCGCTCAAGGATGGCCGCGTACTGTGGGAGGCGCAGGTGGCACAGCCGCGCGGTGTCTCCGAGATCGAGCGGATTGCGGATGTAGTTGCTGCGCCGGTTGTGCAGGGTAATCTTGTTTGTGCCGTGGCTTACCAGGGGCGGGTGGCTTGCTTTAATGTTCAAAATGGCAGTCTGGCTTGGTCGCGTGAAGCCTCCAGTTGGTCAGGGTTGACCATGGATGCCAAGGCAGTTTATGTGACGGATGACAAAGGCCAGTTGCTCGCCTATGAGCGCAATAGTGGCCGTAATTTATGGCGGCAGGGCGGTCTTGCCGCACGTGTTGTGAGTGGGCCGGCTGTGATTGGCCGGACTCTGGTGGTCGGTGATTACCAGGGCTACGCACATTTTATTGATGCTGAAGATGGCAGTTTTGTTGCTCAACAATCCACGGATGGCGGTGCCGTTGTGGTGACTCCGCAAGTGGTGGGTGAGCGCTGGCTGGTCCAGACCCAGAAGGGTGGCCTGTATTTGTTGGGCCAGAAGTAAGGAATTTATTTTAAATGAAACCTACCATCGTCCTCGTCGGACGGCCGAATGTTGGCAAATCGACGCTTTTTAATCGGCTGACCAAAACCCGGGATGCATTGGTAGCCGATCAGCCTGGGCTGACCCGCGATCGCCATTTTGGCCACGGCAAGGTCGGGGATCGGCCATATCTGGCCGTAGATACCGGCGGTTTCGAGCCTGTGGTCGACGAAGGCATTATGTTTGAGATGGCACGGCAGACTTTGCAGGCCATTGATGAGGCAGATGCAGTCATTTTCATCGTCGATGCTCGCTCGGGTATTACGCCTCAGGACAAGATCATTGCCAATCGTCTGCGCCAGTTGTCTTGCCCGGTGCGCGTAGCGGTGAACAAGGCGGAAGGATTGCGCGAGGATATCGTTGCCGCAGAGTTTTTCGAATTGAGCTTGGGTGACCCGACTGCAATTTCGGCTACGCATGGTGAGGGCGTACGCAACCTGATCAATGAGGTGCTGTCGCATTTTCCGAAAGAAGAGGAAGTAGAGGAAACCAAGCATCCCAAGTTCGCGGTTGTCGGTCGTCCCAATGTAGGCAAATCCACGCTGGTCAACGCCATTCTGGGTGAAGAGCGCGTGATCGCGTTTGATGCACCGGGTACCACGCGTGATTCGATCCATATTGAGTTCGAGCGCAATGGGGGCAATTACACCATTATCGATACGGCCGGCGTGCGTCGGCGTGGCAAGGTGAATGATGTCATCGAGAAATTTTCGGTGATCAAGACTATGCAGGCCATCGAGGATGCCAATGTTGCCGTGCTGGTGCTCGATGCAACGCAGGATGTGTCGGACCAGGATGCCAAGCTCGCGGCTTTCGTGCTGGAAACCGGTCGCGCATTGGTGGTGGCGGTCAACAAGTGGGATGCGGCGGAGCAGGAACAGAAAGACCGTATCAAGCGTGAAATTGCCCGCAAAATGGCTTTCCTTGACTTCGCCAAGTTCCACTATATCTCTGCCCTGGAAGGCAATGGCGTGAGCGATTTGTTCGCCTCAATCGACCAGGCCTATGCGGCGGCAATGATCAAGATTGCCACGCCGAAATTGACCCGTGCATTGCAGTTGGCGCTGGAGCGTCAGCAGCCGCCTTTGTCTGGCCGGATTCGCCCAAAAATGCGCTATGCCCACCAGGGTGGCTCCAATCCGCCCGTGGTCGTCGTGCATGGCAATGCCCTGGAGCATGTTCCTGCTTCTTACTGGCGCTATCTTGAACACACGTTCATGAAAATGTTCAAGCTACAGGGAACGCCGCTGCGGGTACAGTACAAACAAAGCGAGAATCCTTTTGAGGCCAAGGCTGAAAAAGAGCGGGCCAAGCGAGTCCATCCGGGTAGAAGATAAACAAAGCAGAAGGCATGTGTAGACTGTTTGATCTATCAGCTTTGCTGTACCATCACACAAGACCTCAAGCCAATAATCCAGATAACAGCAAAATAGGAGAAAAAAATGAGCGCCAAGGGGCAAATGCTGCAAGATCCTTTTCTGAATGTCTTGCGTAAAGAACACGTACAGGTTTCCATTTATCTGGTCAACGGTATCAAGCTGCAAGGCCAGATCGAATCTTTCGATCAATACGTGGTGCTGCTGCGCAATACCGTGACACAAATGGTCTACAAGCATGCCATTTCAACGGTGGTGCCGGCTCGTCCAGTTTCAATTCCGCATGAAGGCCAACAGGCCGCGTCCGAAGCTTGATTGATATCCTGCCGTCAAACCCCGGAGGGTGCGCTTTCCGGGGTTTTGTCTTGTTTGATACTACGCCGAGCACGATGACAAATGTTTGATCGTCACAAGGGTGGTGATGCCGCCGTACTGGTTTGCCTGGATTTTGGCGAACCAGATTATCGCGACGGTATTGAAGAGTTCATCCAGCTGGTTGAAAGCGCGGGTGTGCTGCCCTTGGCGATCATCGAGGGACGGCGCCAGCGACCTGATCCGGCCTATTTTGCCGGCTCCGGCAAGGCTGCGGAAATCGCTGAAGCTGTGCGGGCGCATGGCGCCGAATTGGTCATTTTCAATCACCAGCTTTCTCCGGCGCAAGAACGCAACCTCGAAAAAGTCGTCCAGTGTCGAGTACTTGATCGAACGACATTGATCCTGGATATTTTTGCCCAGCGAGCCCGGACGGCCGAAGGCAAGTTGCAGGTTGAACTCGCCCAGCTTTCGCATATTTCCACGCGCTTGATTCGCGGCTGGACCCACCTCGAGCGCCAAAAGGGCGGTATCGGCCTGCGCGGCCCTGGCGAAACCCAGCTGGAAACGGACCGTCGCTTGATCGGGACTCGTGTAAAGCGCCTCAAGGATCAACTGGTTACACTGCAAAAGCAGCGCGCCACACAACGTCGTGCACGGGTGCGACGCAATGAATTTACCGTGTCGATCGTGGGTTACACCAATGCGGGCAAGTCAACCCTGTTCAATGCCTTGACCAAGGCGCAGGCCTATGCTGCAGACAAGTTGTTCGCAACGCTGGATACCACTTCGCGCAAGCTCTACCTCGATCAGGACCATTCGCTGATTCTCTCCGATACGGTTGGTTTCATCCGCCAGTTGCCTCATACGCTGGTGGCAGCATTTCGTGCCACGCTGGAAGAAACCATTGAGGCGGACTTGTTGCTGCATGTTGTTGATGTGAATCATCCGTTGCGCGATATGCAAATTCAGGAAGTCAACAAGGTATTGGCTGAAATTGGTGCTGATAACATTCGTCAGCTTATGGTCTGGAACAAGATAGACCTTAAAGGCCTGACATCCGGAATCGAGCGGGATGAATATGATAAAATCCGCGCCGTGCGTGTCAGTGCTATAAATGGTGAAGGCATGAATCTTTTGCGGACCGCATTGGTCGAAGCGATGCCCCATGTGGGGAACACAAGGAAAGAAAATGAGTCAGAATGACCCGCAATGGGGTGGAGGGCAAAAAAATGATGGGCCTCCCGACCTTGACCAAATCGTCCGAAATATTTCCACTCGCTTGAATCGGTTTTTTGGCGGGGGGGATTCGAATCAGAATGAACCCGAAAATGGAAAACCTTCCAATTTCTATAGGTTTGCACCGAGCGGCATTTTTGCGATTGCAGGCATGCTGGTGGTGTTGTGGGGGGCTTCCGGCTTCTATGTGGTGGATGAGCGCGAAGACGCGCTGATCACTCGGTTTGGCCGTTATACCCAAACCGTGGAAAGTTCTGGCCTGCATTGGCGCTTGCCTTGGCCGATCGAGCGCAGCGAAATCGTCAATGTCACCGAAATTCGCAGTCTGGAAGTCGGGGGCAAGGTGGGTGGCGCCGCTACGGGTGACGAATCCATCATGCTGACGGGTGACCAGAACATTATCGAGGTGCAGCTCGAAGTCCAGTACAACCTCAAATCCGCATACGATTTTGTTTACAACAATCGAACCATAGATCGTGACGGGCGCGATATTGTCAAACAAGCCGCTGAAACCGCGATCCGCGAAGTGGTGGGCCGCAACAAGGTGGATTACGTCCTGAATGAAGGTCGTGGCAAGATTGCTGAAGACAGCAAGGAATTGATCCAGGAATTGCTCGACCGTTACGGAATGGGCGTTTCCGTTTCCCGGGTCAATATTTCCGATATCCAGCCGCCGGATCAGGTACAAGCAGCCTTTGCCGATGCCGTTAAGGCGCGGCAGGATCGGGCGCGCTTGATCAACGAAGGTCGTGCTTATGCCAATGATGTGATTCCTAAGGCCAGCGGTACGGCCGCCCGCTTGATTCAGGAAGCAGAAGGCTATCGTCAGCGTGTAATGTCACAAGCGGAAGGGGATGCGTCACGATTCCGCCAAGTTTTGACTGAGTATGCCAAAGCGCCTCAGGTGACCCGTGACCGGATGTATCTGGATGCCATGCAGCAGATATTCCAGAACACGACCAAGGTGCTGGTGGATCAAAAAGCAGGCGGCAATAATTTGCTTTACCTTCCGCTTGATAAGCTGATGCAGATGACCAACTCGGCTTCACCGGCCGCAGCCGATGCCAAGCCGGAAGTTCCACCGCAATCGGCGCCAGAAGCGCCTGCTACCGCCCGCACCGCGCGTATTCCCGCGCGTGACGGCCGCTGAGGAGGAACAAACCATGAACCGACTTTTGCCAACATTGGCCCTGATTCTCGTTGCCCTGTTTGTATTGAGCCTTTCATTCTTTACCGTTGACCAGCGCCAATATGCCGTGGTGTTCCAGTTTTCGGAGGCTGTGCGCGTGATCAAGACGCCAGGTTTCCAATTCAAGGTGCCGCTGCTGCAGGAAGTTCGCTATTTCGACAAGCGCATCCAGACTATTGATGAAAATGCGCCGGCGCGAATTCAGACTATCGAAAAAATGAATGTCAAGGCGGATAGCTTTGTCAAATTCCAGATTGTCGATGTCGAGAAGTACTACAAAGCCGTTGGCAATGATCCACGCAAGGCGGTGGAGCGTCTGCGCAATACCGTGAACAATATGCTGCGCGATGAATTCGGCAAGCGTACTGTCCAGGATGTGATTTCCGGCAAGCGCGATGAAGTCATGGATTACGTGCGCAAGGTTGCGGATGCTGAAGCTGCAAGCATCGGTTTGCGCGTGATTGATGTGCGCATCAAGCGCGTTGAACTGGAGGATAGCACGCTCAGTTCGGTGTATGAGCGCATGCAGTCCGAGCGCAAGGCGGTGGCTAGCCAGCAACGCGCCGAGGGCTCGGCCGAGGCAGAGCAGATCAAGGCAGATGCTGACCGGCAACGTGAAGTTGTGCTTGCTGCGGCGTACAATAAAGCCCAGCAGATGAAGGGGGAAGGGGATGCCAAAGCGGCCGCTGTTTATGCGGATGCTTATGGTAAAAGCCCGGAGTTTTACGCCTTTTACAAGAGCCTTGACGCGTACAAACAAAGCTTTGCCAAGAAAAGCGATGTGCTGGTGGTCGACCCGAGCGCTGACTTCTTCAAATACATGAAGAATCCTCGCGCCGGTGGTGCCGGGGCAAAATGAGCGAAGCACTGCTGTTGGGCCTGGCTCTGATGCTGGTATTTGAGGGTATCATGCCGTTTACATCGCCCACGGCATGGAAAACCACGATGCGTCGGCTTTCCGAAATGACTGATTGGCAGATTCGTCTGATTGGATTCTGTACCCTGGTGGGTGGCATGCTGCTGGCATTACTCGCCCGAACCTGAACCTTGACTTGAAAAGGCCCCGCCGCAAGCGGGGCTTTGTGTGAAATGATGCGAAACTGGATACTGCCCGAATATATTTCCGACATCTTGCCGAGCGAAGCGCGCCAGCTGGAAAGCCTGCGCCGCAACATGCTCGATCTGTTTGCGCGTTATGGCTACGAACAAGTCATTCCGCCGCTGGTCGAATATGTCGAATCGCTCTTTACCCAAGAAGATAGTGCGCTCGATCTCAAAACCTTCAAACTGGTCGATGAACTTACCGGCAGGCAGATGGGATTGCGCGCTGACATTACTCCGCAGGTGGCGCGCATTGATGCACATATTCTCAACCGTCAAGGGGTTACACGCTTGTGTTATGCCGGATCGGTGGTGAATACTCGTCCGGACGGCCTGTTGTCGAGTCGCGAGCCCCGTCAGATCGGTGCAGAGATCTACGGTTGCCCGGCATTGGCCGCGGATGTGGAGGTGATCGAATTGATGCGGGAAAGTCTGACCTTGGCCGGGCTGACCGAATCTCGTTTGGAAATTGGCCACATAGGCTTGTTTCATGCGCTTGCCGATGCCGCTGGTCTGGCTGGAAGTGCGCGTGAAGAGTTGTTTGTGGCGCTGCAACAAAAAGACTTGCCCGAGCTCAAGGCAGCTGTCGCCACTTTACCTGCACAATTGCAGGCGGGTTTTCTGGCACTGCCGAATTGTTACGGGGGCGAAGAGGCGTTGCAGTTGGCAAGGAAGAATTTGCCGGCCTTGCCTGCCATTGTGGCCGCGCTGGATACGCTGGATGCACTGAATACCGCGCTGCGACTGCGCGGGATCGAGCCCCGGTATGATCTGGCCGAACTGCGCAGCAGCTATTACCATACCGGGTTGGTTTTTGCGGTGTATGCGCCTGGTTTTGCCAACGCAGTGGCGCGCGGTGGCCGGTATGACAGTGTGGGTGAAAAGTTTGGCCGTCCGCGTCCGGCAACCGGGTTCAGCCTTGATTTGCGCGAGCTGAGCCATTTGCCTTATCCCTCCCGTTTTCCGGGTGTGTTGGCACCGGCGCAGGATGATCCTGCATTGATCGAGATGGTGCGCGCATTGCGTGCCAGCGGTGAGATAGTGGTGGTGGATCTGGGTATTGTTTCAGGCGAGGCCAATTGCGACCGGCAGTTGGTCAAGGTGGATGGAGGCTGGCAGGTCGTTACGCTGGCTTGAGTGTTTTCGCGGCCCGCCGTGGTCATGGCGGGCTTTGTTGCGTTTTGATTTGACTGATTGAGGTTTTTCATGAGCAGAAACGTGGTCGTTATCGGCACCCAGTGGGGCGACGAAGGCAAGGGCAAAATCGTTGACTGGTTGACCGATCACGCGCAGGGGGTAGTGCGCTTTCAAGGTGGCCATAATGCAGGCCATACGCTGGTGGTTGCTGGCAAGAAGACCGTACTGCACCTGATCCCGTCCGGTATCTTGCGCGAGGGCGTGACCTGCTATATCGGCAATGGCGTGGTGCTGTCGCCGGAGGCGCTGCTCAAGGAAGTCGACGAACTTGAAGCTGCAGGCATCGATGTGGCCAGCCGGTTGCGAGTTTCCGGTGAATGCCCGCTGATCCTGTCGTATCACAGCGCGCTGGATATCGCCCGTGAAGCGGCCAAGGGCGACAAGAAGATCGGCACTACCGGTCGCGGAATCGGCCCGGCGTACGAAGACAAAGTGGCTCGCCGTGCGATCCGTTTGCAGGATCTTTTCCACACCGAGCGCTTCGCAGCCAAGCTGCTGGAAAACCTCGATTACTACAATTTCGTGCTGAAAAACTACTTCAAGGCCGAAACGGTTGATTTCCAAAAGGTGCATGATGATGCGCTGGCCCTGGCCGAACGTATCCGCCCGATGATGACCGATGTTTCGCGCGAACTGAATCTTCTGCAAAAGGAAGGCAAGAACCTGCTGTTCGAAGGTGCGCAGGGCGCACTGCTCGACATCGATCACGGTACTTATCCGTTCGTCACTTCTTCGAACTGCGTGGCAGGCGCCGCGGCGCCTGGTGCCGGCGTTGGACCGCAATCGTTGCATTATGTGCTGGGCATTACCAAGGCCTACACTACCCGCGTGGGTTCCGGCCCGTTCCCGACCGAGCTTTTTGATGATGTCGGCGCCCGCCTGGCCAAGCTGGGCAACGAATTTGGCGCAACGACCGGTCGTGCCCGTCGCTGTGGCTGGTTCGATGCGGCCGCGCTCAAGCGCTCGATCCAGATCAACGGTGTTTCCGGTTTGTGCATTACCAAGCTCGACGTGATGGATGGGCTGGAAACCGTGTCCCTTTGCGTGGGTTACAAGGTGCGGGGCGAAACGCTTGATCTGTTGCCCTCCGGCGCGGAAGAAGTGGCTTTGTGCGAACCGGTCTGGGAAGAAATGCCGGGCTGGAGCGAATCCACGTTTGGCATCAAGGATTTCGATGCGTTGCCGGCCAATGCCCGTGCTTACCTCAAGCGCCTTGAAGAAGTGTGCGAAGCGCCGGTTGACATGATTTCCACTGGCCCGGACCGTGAAGAAACCATCGTATTGCGCCATCCCTTTCTGAAATAACTTTTCATACCGAAAAGCTTTTCGCAGAATGCCGTTCCCCCTAACTGGGTGAACGGCATTTTTCATGGGGCTTGCATTTGGATTTTAGTGGATGGATGTCTGAACGGTTGACTTGCCGGGGATTTATGTCATGCCGTAACGGGGCACTGCATTGATGGTAAGCCAGTACTGGATGATCTGCCGCGTGGTTTCGGCGAAATCAGCGTAGCGCGCTGGTTTGCAAACATAACTGTTGCAGCCGGATGCCGTGCAGGCGGCAATGACCTGTGTATCGGACTTGTTGGAATAGACAACCACGGGCGTGTTCCGGGTGAGGCTGTCGCTGCGCAGGCGTTGCAGGAAGCCGACGGCGTCGATTTGCGGGAAGGCAAGGTCGAGTAAAATCAATGACGGCATGCCGTGATGATCCCGACCCGATTCGTGCAACCAGGCCAAGGCGGTACTGATATCGATGTGAATGATCGTTTCATTGTCTGGCTCTGTGCGGGCGATGATTCGCTGCAACAAAACCAGATCATCCGGGTTGTCTTCCACCAGCAGTATCAGGTGTTTCATGTCGGGCAGGCATGCCTTGGAGATTATTCTCGAAGGGTAATCTGCATTTTGTTCGGATGCAACAAGTTATTAGCAAGGATCTGGTCAGCTATCCTGCGGTAAAGGGTTATATTTATCGATCTCGGCAATGAGCAATTTTTCCGCATCCTGCGCGGTCATCGGCCGGTGGAAGTGATAGCCCTGGAAGAGATGACAGCCGCGTGCGTGCAAAAATTCGAGCTGCTGGGCGTTTTCCACGCCTTCGGCAACGATGGAAAGCCCCAGCGAATGCGCCAGCGACAGAATGCCGTAAACCACTTTTTCGCGCCGGGTATCCCCGGGTATTCCCTGCACAAACGTTCGGTCGATCTTGATGGCATAGATGGGCAGGTGCGCCATTTTCGAGAGCGAGGAATAGCCTGAACCAAAATCATCGATACTGAAACGGAAGCCGATTTTTTGCAATTCATGCAAGTTTTGCAGACCGGTGTCGCCGTTGACCATCAGGGCCGTTTCGGTCATCTCGAATTCCAGCAAATCGACTGGAAGATCAAGCAGGTAGGTGCGGGAAAGAATTTCATGCGCCAGTGTCGGGACGGAAAGATCGATGGCGGAAAGATTGATGGCCACCGGACACACCAGGATGTCCTGTTCTCGCCAGCTCTTGATCTGGTCTATCACCATTTCAATGACTTGCAGGGTGAGCTCGTGCACCATGCCGGCATGTTCGGCGACAGGGATAAATTCGGCCGGCGAGACCATGCCCAGCTCCGGGCTGTTCCAGCGCACCAATGCTTCCAGCCCGCGCAAATGGCCCTGGTAATTGACCTTGGGCTGGTAATGCATCGTCAGGCTGCGCTCGCGCAATGCCTTGCGCAAGCCGACTTCCAGATCGATGCGTCGATGCGTGGCGGCTGCCTGGTTCTGGTCGTAATAGACCGGATCCATGACCAGCTCGGATCGGGCGTTATGCTGCGCTTGTTCGCTGAAACTGATCAGATGCTGGGCATTGTCCGCATCCTGAGGAAACGTGGCTGCGCCAATGAAATAACTGATTTCCAGCGTCTGGTCTTCAATGGTGTGCCAACGTGGCAATTCGCTGACATAGGCGTCAATGCGAGTAGCAATATTGGAATCACCCTGAGGGATATCGGCAAGCAGCAGCGAAAAGGCACCGCCGCGAGTACGGCCCAACTGGTCTTTGCCGCGCAATTTTTGCTGGATGGTTTGCCCGATTTGGTTGATCAGACCATCGCCCTTGGTGATGCCATAGCGTTCGTTGACTGTGCGCAGATCGCGGATTTTGATGTTGAGTACAGCCAATTGCTTGCCGGATTGCCGAGCCTTGTTGATTTTTTCGCTGAGAATTTCAATGAAATGGACCCGGTTGGGCAGGTTGGTAAGCCGGTCGTGGCGCGCAAGATAGTTGGCGCGTTCAAGATTACTGCTCAGTTCCGAGCGCAATTGCTGGATTTCGGAAAAATCGTGCAACGAAACAATGAGACTGCTGGTAACTGCCATCGGCGTAACTTGCAACAGGACCGGGCGCAACGTTTCCCGGATTTTCCAGATGCCTCCCGAATTCTCCGTGCTCAGGATGTCTACATCTTCATTACTTTCGATCTTAGCTGTTTTCAGCAAAAGGGTGTTGAGCTTTACCCCTTCCATGTGCTGATTGTTCCAGGTCAGCAGTTTTCTTGCCTTGTGATTGCTGCGAACCACGACACCTTCCTGTGTGCACAACAGGGTGGCCGATCCATTGTGCTCGAAAATCTCCCGGTGAATGGCCAGGCCGGTTTCCAGTTCTTGATTGGCTTCTTGTGCATGCCGCGTTGCCCGGTGCAGCGAAATCAATACCCTGGAAAATGCCAGAGGAATGCCGACATTGAAAAAAAGAAAAAGCAGCGACTGGATGTAGGTGTGGGTTTCCGGGAGGGTAGTACTCAGGTGCAACAGGTTTGGCAAGGGCTGGTTGCGCAGCAGCAGAACAAAAGGAATAACGTTCATGCCCATGAACAACATCGATATTCTTGCGCCCAAAAGGATCAGCGCGATCAACGGGGCGGTATAAATGAAAATAATGCCGAGCTTGGCGACTTCCAAGTTGCTGATGGTCGTAAGGATGCAAAATCCGGCGGCATAAACAATGACGAGCAACGACCAGGCGCCCTGTTTCAGACTCCGGCCACTCAGGTAGAGGGTGCCGGCCAAGGTGACAAAAAAGGCAAACACCATGCCGATGATGTCGTACAAGCCCGCTTGTGCTGCAATCCATGATGAATGCATGAAGATGGTCATGTCGAGCAAGAGACCGAATACCAGAATGATGCGCAGCGCACTCAGTTGCCAACTAGGAGAAAGCGCAGGCTGGCTGGTTGCATCTTGCAGCAACAGGAAGCGGGTAAACCGGGTACAGAGTTTCCGGCTGAAACGTTTGCTCATGGCATATCTTGTGCTGTCAGAATGGAGAAATGTTGGCGATGCGCCGGAATATTAGCATTTAATGATATTCAAATGGAAATATACCAATGGCAAACCACCCGGCATTGCCCGGATGCCGGGTGGTTTCGTGGGTTCAGGTTAGTTACAGCGACGGGTAATCGGTATAGCCTTTTTCGCCGCCGCCATAGAACGTGTCCTGATCCGGTGTATTCAAGGGCGCGTTCCGGCGGAAGCGCTCCGGCAGATCCGGGTTGGCGAGAAACAGGCGGCCGAAGGCAATGGCATCGGCGATGCCGGCGGCAATCACCGCTTCTGCTTTCTCTGCGGTGTAGCCGCCGCAGTAGATTAGCCGACCGGGAAACGCCAAGCGCAGGTCGCGGCGGAACTCGGCACTCAAGGTTTGGCCACCAGCCCAGTCCGGTTCTGCAATATGCAAGTAGGCAACACCGCGTTGAGCCAGTTCTTTGGCCAGATACAACGTCATGGTTTCGCTTTGCGGATGGTTCATGTCGTTGAATACACCGCCAGGGGAGAGTCGAATGCCGATCCGGTTGGCGCCGATGGCCTGGGCGATTTCATCGACAATTTCCAGCAGCAGCCGCGCGCGGTTTTCCTGCGATCCACCATACTGGTCGATGCGCTGGTTGCTGTTGGGCGACAAGAATTGGTCGAGCAGATAACCATTGGCAGCGTGGATTTCAACCAGATCAAAACCTGCGCGCAGCGATCGTTTTGCGGCACGCACGTAGTCATCAATCAACCCGGAAATTTCAGCGCTGGCAAGGGCGCGCGGCGTGTCGCAGGGCTGGTTGGACGGTGTGCCATCCGGCAGGATCACAAAGCTGACGGAATTTTCAGCCCGGATGGCCGAAGGGGCGACCGGTGCCTGGGCGCTGGCCTGCAACAGGTGATGCGAGATGCGGCCGACATGCCACAACTGAAGGGCGATCTTCCCGCCTCGGGTATGCACGGCATCCACGACTTTTTTCCAGCCTTTTTCCTGATCGTCCGTATAAATCCCCGGGGTCCAGGCATAACCTTGACCTTGCTGTGAGATCTGTGTGGCCTCGGCCACGATCAGGCCGGCGCTGGCGCGCTGGGCGTAGTACTCGGCATTCAATGTTGTCGGCACATCGCCGGGTTGGCCGGCGCGGGAGCGGGTCAACGGGGCCATGATGATGCGGTTGCTCAGGGTGATGGTGCCGATGGGCATCGGGGAAAACAGGTGTTCCAGCGACATGACGGTTCTCCGGTGGCTGGTTATTCAAATAGTGAATAACGAATGCAAATTTTATTATTTTTAATGATATTACTCGTCGATTATGCTGGCTTCCATGTTCAAACCACAACAGGAAGCCAGCATCATGCAGATCAAGAATATCGTTGCTTCATTGGCCATTGTAGTCGCCAGCAGCAGCACTTTTGCCGCCAAAATTGAACTGCTCAATGTGTCGTACGATCCGACCCGCGAGCTCTATCAGGATTTCAACAAGGTTTTCGCCGCGCACTGGAAGAAGCAGACCGGCGACGACGTGACCATTCGCCAGTCGCATGGCGGTTCCGGCAAGCAGGCGCGTTCGGTGATCGACGGGCTTGAGGCCGACGTGGTGACGCTGGCACTGGCCTACGACATTGACGAAATCTCCGCCGTTGGCAAGCAACTCAAGTCCGATTGGCAAAAGCAGTTCGCTCACAACAACTCACCCTATACCTCGACCATCGTGTTCCTGGTGCGCAAGGGCAATCCCAAGGGCATCAAGGATTGGAATGACCTGATTCGCGCCGATGTGAAAGTCATCACCCCCAATCCGAAAACCTCCGGGGGCGCACGCTGGAACTATCTTGCCGCCTGGGGCTATGCGCTGAAGCAGCCGGGCGGCAATGAGCAGAAAGCCGCCGAGTTCGTCGGCAAGATCCTGAAGAACGTGCCGGTACTCGATTCCGGCGCACGCGGCGCCACCGTGACTTTTGCAGAGCGAGGCGTCGGTGATGTGCTGCTGGCCTGGGAAAACGAGGCCCAGCTCGCCGGCAAGGAATGGGGGCCGGAAAAGTTCGATACGGTCTACCCGTCAATCTCGATCCTGGCCGAACCGCCGGTGGCCGTAGTCGACAAGACCGTCGACAAGAAGGGCACGCGCAGGGTGGCCGAAGCCTACCTCAACTACCTGTATACCAAGGAAGGCCAGGAGATTGCGGCGCAGAACTACTACCGCCCGATCGACAAGGATATTGCGGCCAAGTACGCCAAGCAGTTTCCGGCGCTCAAGCTGCTGACGATCGATAAGGATTTCGGCGGCTGGGCCAAGGCACAGAAGACCCATTTCAGCGACGGCGGCACCTTCGACAAGGTGTATCAGCCCAGCAAGTAATCCGAACCGCATTAACTCTGCCTGTCGGGCCTTGGTGTCTGGCAGGTTTTTCAGGAGAAAGACCATGATGTGCTGTTGCCCATGTTCCGCGATATCACCCATTGATCCGACCGGATTGCTGCTTGGGCAGTGTCCGGATCGGCACGGCAATACCCATCAAGGAGCCACATCATGGATCATTTCATTCCTGCAGAAGCCAAGGGATTGGCTGCCCCTTTCTTCACGTCCGTAACCCGTCCCACGTACCACGAGACGCTGCCGCCCCGCGTTCAGCAGGATTGGCCGCGTGTTGCACTGGAATGCGATGCCCTTCGTGGCGTCGTGACCCGGGCGCTGGGCCTGGAGATTTCCAGCGTTTTTCAGCCGATCGTGACCCCGGACGGGCAGATCCATGGTGAGGAAGCGTTGCTGCGGGCACGCAGTCATGGTCTGAAAATCTCGCCAGTCTCGGTCTTCCGTATCGCCGCTGCGCAAGGCTCGCTGGTGGCCTTCGACCGGCTGGCCCGTACCCTGCACCTGATCAATTTCATCTTACGGCCGCGTGCGCATGGCCGGCTCTATCTGAATGTCCACCCGCGCCTGCTGGGCGAAGTCTCGCAGCATGGCGTGGTGTTCGAGGAAATCCTGCATTCGGTGAGCTGGGAGCCTAGCCAGGTCACGCTGGAATTTCTGGAAGACGATGTGGCCACGGGTGATTACACCCGTCTGCGCGAAGCGGTGAGCAACTACCGCCAGCGCGGCTATGGCATTGCAATCGATGATTTCGGCGGCCAACAACTGAACCGTCTCGATTGCATCTGGGAGTTGGCTCCCGACGTGGTCAAGCTCGACCGGCAATTGCTGCTGCGCAGTGAAAGCTCCCCTCGTCTGCGCAAGGGGTTGGAAAAGCTGGTTGATCTGCTGCACGAACTGAATACCACGGTGGTGATGGAAGGCATTGAAACGGTGGCACAGCGCCAGTTGGCGATTGATTCCGGCGTGGACTTGCTGCAGGGCTACTTGGTGGGCGAACCCAAGCCGGCAGGGGCAAGCTGATTACTTGTGCGTTAATTCGAATCATGTCGGTTGGTGGTTATATGCGAGTAATTATTTATTATTTATGGGTATAAGGATGGCGATCCTAAACTGGCAGCCACTAGGGAACATCGCGATCGCCAGGCACTTGGGGTGCTGAAGGCGAGGGAACCAGAGGAATTGCCGTGAACTTCCAGCAACTGCGCATCATCCGAGAAGCGGTCCGCCAGGATTACAACCTGACGGAAGTGGCCAACGCGCTGTATACCTCCCAGCCCGGAGTCAGCAAGCACATCAAGGATATGGAGGACGAGCTGGGGGTGGAAATCTTCATCCGCCGCGGCAAGCGCCTGCTGGGGCTGACCGATCCAGGCAAGGAACTCGTCGGCGTGGTCGAGCGCATGCTGCTGGATGCGCAGAACCTGCACCGCATTGCCGACCAGTTTTCCGGCAAGGAAACCGGCAATCTGGTGATTGCCACCACCCATACGCAGGCGCGCTACATCCTGCCCACGGTGATCAAACAGTTTCGCGAGGATTTCCCCAGAGTGCACCTCGTACTGCATCAGGGCAGCCCGCAGGAGATCGTGCAGTTGTTGCAGGAGGGCAAGGCCGATATCGGCATCGCCACCGAAAGCATCGCCGGGGTGCCGGAATTGGCCTCTTTCGCCTGCTATGAATGGCAGCATGCGGTGATCGTGCCGCAAGGGCATCCGCTGGCCGAACTGCCGGCGCTGACGCTGGAGGCCATCGCCCAGTACCCGATCATCACTTATCACGAAGGTTTTACCGGCCGCGCCAATATCGACCGGCGTTTTAGCGAGGCTGGGCTGGCCACGGACATCGTGCTTTCCGCCATCGATGCCGATGTGATCAAGACCTATGTCGAAACCGGATTGGGGATTGGCATCATTGCCGAGATGGCCTTCAATCCGGCGCGTGATGCAGGGCTGGAACTGTTGCCCACCGGCGATTTGTTCGTGACCAATACCACGCGCCTCGCATTGCGGCGCGGGCGTTTCCTGCGCAGCTTTGCCTACCGCTTTATCGAAAATTTCATCCCGGGGTTGAGCGAGGAAGTGATCGCCAAGCAATTGAAAGTCGAAGCGGATGGCTAGGATGGCTTTTTATTCGTTTCAGGTATAAGCAGAAAACAAACCATTCTTTTTTGATTATTAACACCTGGGAGAAAATCCCGGTCATCATCAAGAATAATCCGGAGATTGCCATGAAAAAATTGTTGCCCCTGCTGCTGGCTGCTGCCTTGTTAAGTGCAGGCCCGGCGCGTGCCGATACCACCTTGTTGAACGTTTCGTATGATGTGATGCGCGATTTCTACAAGGATTACAACCCGGTCTTCCAGAAATACTGGCAAGGCAAGGCGGGCGAGAAAATTACAATCCAGCAATCGCACGGCGGTTCGTCCGCGCAGGCGCGCTCGGTGATCGAAGGGCTGGAAGCCGATGTGATCACCATGAACCAGCACAGCGATATCGACGCCGTCGCCCAGCGCGGCAAGCAGTTGCCGGAAAACTGGGCCAGCCGTCTGCCCAACAATGCCGCGCCGTTTACCAGCTTGCAGGTGCTGATTGTGCGCAAGGGCAACCCAAAAGGCATCAAGGATTTCAGCGATCTGATCAAGCCGGGTATCGCGGTGGTGATCCCCAATCCAAAGACCGCCGGCAATGGCCGTTACACTTATCTCGCAGCCTGGGGCTATGCCCTGAAGCAGCCGGGCGGCAACGAACAGAAAGCGCGTGATTTTGTTTCCGCACTGTTCAAGAACGTGCCCGTGCTCGATACCGGTGGACGTGGCGCAACGACGACCTTCATGCAGCGCAATATCGGCGATGTGCTGGTCACGTTTGAAAATGAAGCTGAAATGATCGCCCGGGAATTCGGACGTGGCAATTTCGAGGTGGTTTACCCATCGCTGTCGATTGAAGCCGAACTGCCGGTTTCGGTGGTCGACAAGGTGGTCGACAAGAAGGGCACGCGCAAGCAGGCCGAGGAATATCTGAAATACCTGTGGAGTTTGGAAGGCCAGACCGTTGCGGCACAGAACTACCTGCGTCCGCGCGACAAGGCTGTAGCCGGCAAGTTCGCCAGCCAGTTCCCGGCGGTGAAGCTGTTTACGGTGGATGAATTCGGCGGCTGGAAGGCCATCACGCCGAAGCATTTTGCCGATGGCGCCATCTACGACCAGATTGCTGCCGCCAACGCCAAGAAGTAATTCCCTCTCAGTCGCGGGGCGGGGCGTGTGTCTCGCCCCGTTCGATATCAACGCCTGAAAACAAAAAAACACGGAAGCAGTATGGCGTTCAAAAAACCTAGTGTCTTGCCCGGCTTCAACCTGAGCTTGGGCTACACGATCTTCTATCTGGGCTTGATCGTGCTGGTGCCGCTTTCGGCGCTGATCTTCAAGACCGCCGGCCTTTCCTGGGCGGATTTCTGGCAGACGGTGAGCAACCCGCGCGTGGTCGCTTCGTACCGGCTGACCTTCGGTGCATCGCTGATTGCGGCAGGCATCAATATGCTGTTCGGCCTGCTGGTGGCCTGGGTGCTGGTGCGCTATTCGTTTCCAGGCAAGCGCCTGATCGATGCGATGGTCGACTTGCCCTTCGCCTTGCCCACTGCCGTGGCCGGTATCGCGCTCGCCACGCTGTATGCGCCCAACGGCTGGATAGGCCAGTGGTTGGAGCCGCTTGGCCTCAAGGTGGCGTTCACGCCGCTGGGTGTAGTGCTGGCGCTGACCTTTATCAGCCTGCCTTTCGTGGTGCGCACGGTACAGCCTGTGCTGGAAGACATGGAGATCGAACTCGAAGAGGCGGCCTCCAGCCTGGGCGCCACGCGCTGGCAGATCTTCGCCAAAGTGATTTTCCCCACGGTCTGGCCGGCGCTGCTGACCGGCTTCACGCTGGCCTTTGCCCGCGCGATAGGTGAATTCGGCTCGGTGGTGTTCATCGCCGGAAATATGCCGATGGTGTCGGAAATCACCCCGCTCTTGATCATCGCCAAGCTGGAACAATTCGATTACCTGGGCGCGACAGCGATTGCGCTGGTGATGCTGGTCGCATCATTTGTATTGTTGCTGGTGATTAACCTGTTGCAGTGGTGGACTGCAAAAAGACTGGGGCGCAGATAACTCATGGCCAACAACAAAATCCGCCGTCCCGGCATTACCGACGAGGCGCCCTGGGTCAAATGGTTGCTGACCGGCATCGCACTGGTTTTTATCGGACTGTTTCTGCTGATCCCGCTGGTCTCGGTGTTCTTCGAAGCGCTGCGCAAAGGCTGGGAGCTGTATCTGGCCGCGCTGGTCGAGCCCGATGCGCTCTCCGCCGTCAAGCTCACACTGGTCACCGCGCTGATCGCCGTGCCGCTCAATCTGACTTTCGGCGTGGCCGCCGCGTGGGCGATCGCCAAGTTCGAATTCAAGGGCAAGAGCGTGCTGATTACCCTGATCGACCTGCCGTTCTCGGTCAGCCCGGTGGTGGCAGGCCTGATCTACGTGCTGCTGTTTGGCGCGCACGGCTGGTTCGGTGAATGGCTGGGGGCGCACGATATCAAGATCATCTTCGCCGTGCCCGGCATCGTGCTGGCGACGATCTTCGTGACCTTCCCGTTCGTGGCGCGCGAACTTATTCCGCTGATGGAAGCACAGGGTTCCGACGAGGAACAGGCGGCGCTGGTGCTCGGCGCATCCGGGTTGCAGACCTTCTGGCGCGTCACCTTGCCCAACATCAAGTGGGGCCTGCTCTACGGCGTGATCCTCGCCAATGCACGGGCGATGGGCGAGTTCGGCGCGGTCTCGGTGGTTTCCGGCCATATCCGCGGCATGACCAACACCATCCCGCTGCATGTCGAAATTCTCTACAACGAATACAACTTTGTTGGTGCGTTTGCCTGTGCCTCGATCCTGGCGCTGCTGGCGCTGGTGACGCTGGCGCTGAAATCCTGGGTGGAATGGAAGGCCGAGCGTGATGATGAGGCCGCGCGCATTGCTGCGAATGCCGAATAAGGTCAAAGGAATTTATGCGATGAGTATTGAAATCAAGGGCATTACCAAACAATTCGGCGCATTCAAGGCGTTGAACGATATCAGCCTGGACGTGAACAGCGGCGAGCTGCTGGCGCTGCTCGGCCCGTCCGGCTGTGGCAAGACCACCTTGCTGCGCGTGATCGCCGGACTGGAAACGGCGGATGCCGGGCAGATCCTGTTTCACGGCAACGATGCGACGCAGACGCATGTGCGCGAGCGCCAAGTCGGCTTCGTGTTTCAGCATTACGCGCTGTTCCGCCACATGACCGTGTTCGAGAATGTCGCTTTCGGCTTGCGCGTGCGACCGAAATCGACGCGCCCGTCCGATGCCGAGATCAAGCGCCGCGTGCATGAATTGCTCGATCTGGTGCAGCTCGACTGGCTGGCCGACCGTTACCCGGCGCAGCTCTCGGGCGGACAACGCCAGCGCATCGCCCTGGCGCGCGCCTTGGCGGTCGAACCGAAAGTGCTGCTGCTCGACGAGCCGTTCGGTGCGCTCGACACGCAAGTGCGCAAGGAATTGCGCCGCTGGCTTCGTCGTTTGCACGACGAGATGCACATCACCTCGGTGTTCGTCACGCACGATCAGGAAGAAGCGCTGGAAGTGGCCGACCGCATCGTGGTGATGAACAAGGGCCAGATCGAACAGATCGGCACGCCGGAACAGGTCTACGACACGCCGGCCAGCCCGTTCGTCTACCAGTTCCTCGGCGACGTGAACCTGTTCCACTCGCGCGTGCATGAAGGATGGGCCGAAGTCGCCGGCCAACGATTCGCCGCGCCGGAAGGGAAGGGCGCATTGGTGTATGTGCGCCCGCACGAGATCGACTTGACGCGCGATGCCATTGATCACGCCATTGCAGGCCAGATTGCCCATATCCGCCTGCTTGGCGCGACGGTGCGGCTGGAGGTTACCGTGCCGGACAGCGAGGCGGTGGAAGTGGAGTTGGTGCGTGAGCAATATCAGCAAAACCAGTGGCGTGTGGGCGAGAAGGTCTACCTCACACCAAAGAATGCGCAGGTTTATACGGATTTCAGTATTTGACTTTCAGTCTCTCATAACGAAAAACGGCGGATGATTCCGCCGTTTTGCTTTTATGGTGCTTAGCGCGGCCATTCATTTCTCCGGCAGCGGCGCGAGCAGATTGCGAATATCGTCCTCGGCGAATTTGGTCTGTCCCTCATGATCTTCAGACAAGATACTGGCGGCGAGATCGGCTTTCTTTTCCTGCAGTGTGAGGATTCGTTCCTCGATGCTGCCGGCCACTACCAGCTTGTAGACGAACACGTTGCGGGTCTGGCCGATGCGGTGTGCGCGGTCGGTGGCCTGGTTTTCCACCGCCGGGTTCCACCATGGATCGAAGTGGATCACGGTATCGGCCGCGGTCAGGTTGAGCCCGACCCCGCCGGCCTTGAGGCTGATCAGGAAAACCGGGTTGTCGCCTTCCTGGAAGCCGCGGATCGCGCTTTCCCGGTCCTGCGTATCGCCGGTGAGCAGGCTGTAGGGAATCTTTAACTTGGCCAGTTCCGCCTCGATCAGCGCCAGCATGCTGGTGAACTGGGAAAACACCAGCACCTTGCGCCCCTCTTCAACCAACTCGGGCAGCATGTCCATCAACAGGTCGAGCTTGGCGCGCTCCTTGACCTTGGCGGCGGCGTCCATCTTCAGCAGGCGCGGGTCGCAGCAGATCTGCCGCAGCTTCAGCAAGGCATCCAGAATGATGATCTGGCTGCGGGCAAAGCCTTTCTGGGCGATTTCATCGCGCACGCGCTTGTCCATGGCCGAGCGGACCGTTTCATACAGATCGCGCTGGCGGCCTTCGAGTTCGACCGTGCGGATCACGGTAGTCTTGGGCGGCAATTCCTTGGCGACATCCTGCTTGCGCCGGCGCAGGATGAACGGGGCAATGCGTTTCACCAGCACCTCGCGCCGCAGCGCATTGCCGTGCTTCTCGATCGGCGTGCGCCAGCGGTTGGTGAAATCGCGCGCGTCGCCCAGGAAACCGGGCATCAGGAAGTCGAACAGCGCCCATAGCTCGCCCAGGTGGTTTTCCAGCGGCGTGCCGGTCAGGCACAGCCGGTGGCGCGCCTTGAGGTGGCGGATAACCTGTGCCGCCTTGCTCACCGCATTCTTGACGGTCTGCGCCTCGTCGAGAATCAGCGTGTGGTAGTCGTGGGCGGCCAGATGCTCTTCGTCGCGCGCCAGCAGCGGATAGGTGGTCAGACAGACATCGTGCCCGGGGATACGGGCAAACGCTTCGTGCCGGTCCGGCCCTTGCAGCTTGAGTATCTTCAGCTCGGGCGCAAAGCGTTCGGCTTCGCGCTGCCAGTTGAAGATCAGCGAGGTGGGCAGCACGACCAGCACCGGTTTATCGAGCCGGCCGGCCTGCTTCTCGATCAGGATGTGCGCCAGCGTCTGCGCGGTTTTGCCCAGCCCCATGTCGTCGGCCAGGATGCCGGCGAGCTCGTGCTGGCGCAGGTGCTGCAGCCAGGCCAGCCCTTCGCGCTGGTAGCCGCGCAGGGTCAAGCCGAAGCCGTTGGGCTCGGATACCGGCGCAACCTCACGCATGCCGCGCAGTTTGTCCTGCCATTGCGCCAATGCCGCAAGGCCATCGGTTTGCCAGCCATCCTGCAGCGCTGAGCTGACCCGCTCGGCATCGAAGCGCGATACGCGCAGCGCGGATTCGCCGGTCGGTATGCCATCGAACAGGTCGATCATGGTGCGCGCCAGTGGCTTGATCCGGGCAGCATCCACCTGGATGCGGCTGCCGTCGGGCGTACGCAAAATGACCTTTTCCGCATCGTCTATCAGCTCGAGCGCTTGCCGCTCCAGCCAGCGCGCATCGCTGTGGAACAGGGCACTCAACAGCGGGGCGAGTTCCAGCTTCTGGCCTTCCACCTCGATGCCCAGCGCCAGATCGAACCAGCCGTTTTCCGATTCGGAGAGTTCGGCATCCCAGACCGATACTTCGAGCACTTTGTGGCGGAAATTGGCGGGGCATTCGATCTGCCAGCCCGCAGCGCGCAATGCCGGAGCGATCTGGTCGAAGAATTCCTTCCAGCTTTGTTCGCTGTCCAATCCATGTGCACCAGCGGGGAGTTGCTCGGACGAGATGAAGTTGACCTTGGCCGCGAGGAAACCGGCTTTCTTCAGTGCCTTGAGCGCGGTGGCTTCCGCTTCCGGGGCGCGTTTTATCCTGGCGTGGCGGCCATCCGGGAGCGCGGCAAGCATGCCTTCGTCCTGAATGGATAATCGCGCATCGCCATATCGGAAGCATGGTTCGGCATAATCGAAATCGACCATACCGTAAGCAGTTGGATACTTCCGGTAGGCCCGCATTCCCCATGTCGAAATCGTATTCAGGCGCAGCACCGGAACCAGCGGGGCCTCGATCACCGGAAGGGACGACTGGCTGGCCAAGAGCGGCGAGGGCAGCGCCGGGGCGACTTCTTCGAGCGCAGCGGCGACCAGCGGCAATTCCACCTCGGAGAGCGGCGGCAAATCGAACAGCGATTCCACGGTGCGCTGGGCCTGGGTGCCCAGGCCCAAGTCGACAGGGCCGGCTTCGCCGGTGGCCGCATCGATGTAATACGCCGGCGAGAGTGGGAGGATCAGCCCGGCAGGCGGTTGCGTCGTGATCGCCGGGGAGATTCCGCGCTCGCCCGGCATCCAGACCAGTCGGCCGGGACGCGCCTCGGTGGCACGCAAGGCGCATAGTGCCTGTGTTTTTTCATCACCCAGCCAGCCTCGGCCAGTGGCGAGTATCGCATCCAGCAGCGCTTGGCCGGATTCACCCCTGAACCTGAGCGGGCCATAGATGACCTGCTTGCGCGCGATATCGCGAATCTGGCGGAAGATGGGCAAATCTTCTTCAGCGACGAAGGAGGGGGGCTTGAGCAGCGCCTGTTCGTAGTTGAACCACTCCTTGGGCTGTCCGCGTAAACCGCCATCTGCATCGAGTAATGCCTTGCAAAGCATCAATTCAGGCGTGTTCTTATGCGGCGGGATCGAAACGATATAGATGATGGATTCCCGGCGCGCTACCGGCTTGCGGGTTTTGCTCGCGCCCTCTGCGACTTTTCCGGCGAGTTGCTGGGTCCACTCGATGACCTGGGCGCGCGGTTTTTCCGTAATGCCCTGTTTCTGCGCGGCAAGAACCAGGGCCACGGCATGTTTGCAGAACTGCCCGACCGGACAGGAGCAATGCGCGCTGCGGAAGAAAACCGGCTCGCCTTCAACAAGCCGGGAGCTGAGTGTTACCGATGTGGCATAAGGGTGGAAATCCGAGCCCTGCACCTTGCCGCTGATTGTCATGCCTGCGGTTTCAACGGTGCTGACCCGCCCGACATAGGCTTGTCCGCGCTTGATCGTTTCCAGTCGGAATGAGTGGGCGAGCACCGCGGGGGTGATCTGCTTGAGCAGCTTGGCCAGTTCCATGTTTCAGATCGGATCGATAGGGGCGGCGGTTGAACTCGGGCGACTCAAGGCTTGCGCTTGCCTGCTGTCTTGCGCGCGGCGGGCGGAACGGGGCGCCCTGCGGCTGGTTTTCCGGCCGCCGGTTTTCCCGCCACGGGTTTGCGCAGCGGCGTCTTGGTGCCGACCGGCCGCGCCAGCGATTTGCCGCCGGCGGGCGTGGCTTCCGGCTTGCGCGCGCCTTCGAAGCGCTTGCCGGTGCCCTCGGGCTGGAACCACGGTACCAGATGGTGCTTGCCATTGCCGATCAGATCACGCCGGCCCATGGCCTGCAACGCTTCGCGCAGCATCGGCCAGTTTTCCGGATCGTGGTAGCGCAGGAAGGCCTTGTGCAGACGGCGCGTGCTGCCTTTCTTCGGGGTGAAAACGTCTTCCGAATCGCGGCCCACTTTCTTGAGCGGGTTCTTGCCGCTGTGGTACATGGTCGAGGCCAGCGCCATCGGGCTGGGCAGGAAGTTCTGCACCTGGTCGAGGCGGAAGCCGTTTTTCTTCAGCCACAAGGCGAGCTCCAGCATGTCCTCGTCGTTGGTGCCCGGGTGCGCGGCGATGAAGTACGGGATCAGGTACTGTTCCTTGCCGGCTTCCTTCGAGAACTTGTCGAACAGCGCCTTGAACTTGTCGTAGGTGCCGATACCCGGCTTCATCATCTTGGAGAGCGGGCCCTCGGCGATGTGTTCCGGCGCGATCTTCAGGTAGCCGCCCACATGATGCGTGACGAGTTCCTTCACGTATTCGGGCGATTCGCTCGCCAGATCGTAGCGCACGCCCGAGCCGATCAGGATCTTCTTCACGCCCTTGAGGTTGCGCGCCTTGCGGTAGAGCTGGATCAGCGGCGCATGGTCGGTATTCAGGTTCTCGCAGATGCCGGGGAATACGCAGGAAAAGCGCCGGCACGACGATTCGATCTTCGGATCCTTGCAGTGCAGTCGGTACATGTTGGCGGTCGGGCCGCCGATATCCGAGATGATGCCGGTAAAGCCGGGCACGGTGTCGCGGATCGTTTCGATCTCGCGCAGGATCGATTCCTCGCTGCGGTTCTGGATGATGCGGCCTTCGTGCTCGGTGATCGAGCAGAACGAGCAGCCGCCAAAGCAGCCGCGCATGATGTTCACCGAGAAGCGGATCATCTCGTAGGCCGGAATCTTCGCGCCCTGGTAGGCCGGATGCGGCACGCGCTGGTAGGGCAGGTCGAATACGCCGTCCATTTCCGGCGTGGTCAGCGGAATCGGTGGCGGGTTGAGCCACACATCGCGCTCGCCGTGGCGCTGTACCATCGCGCGGGCGTTGCCGGGGTTGGTTTCCAGATGCAGGATGCGCGAGGCATGCGCGTACAGCACGCGATCGTTAGCCACCGCTTCGAATGCCGGCAGGCGGATCACCGTCTTGCTGCGGTCGAGCTTGGGTCGGCGCACAAACTGGACCGGCTGCGCGCCATCGGCCGCAGGGGGCGGGGCGTTCTTGGCCGGTTCCATTGCATACGGATCGGGGTGCGCTTCGACGCGGCCCGGCGTATCGACCTCGGTCGAATCCATCAGCGCCCAGCCCTCGGGCCAGCTTCTCAGCATGAATGCCGTGCCGCGTACGTCGGTGATTTCGTTCACGGGTTCTTTTCTGGCCAGACGGTGCGCGACTTCGACCAGCGCGCGCTCGGCGTTGCCGTAGAGCAGCAGGTCGGCTTTGGAATCGACCAGCACCGAGCGACGCACCTTTTCACTCCAGTAATCGTAGTGGGCGATGCGGCGCAGACTGGCCTCGATGCCGCCGATGATGACCGGCACTTCGGGAAACGCCTCGCGGCAGCGCTGCGAATACACCACGACGGCGCGGTCCGGGCGCTTGCCGGGCTCGGCATTGGCCGTATAGGCGTCGTCCGAGCGGGTTTTCCGGTCCGAGGTATAGCGGTTGATCATCGAATCCATGTTGCCGGCGGTGATGCCCCAGAACAGGTTCGGTTTGCCGAGTTGCTTGAAATCGGCCGCGGATTTCCAGTCCGGCTGGCAGATGATGCCGACGCGAAAACCCTGCGATTCCAGCATGCGCCCGATCACCGCCATGCCGAAGCTCGGGTGATCGACATAGGCATCGCCCGTCACCAGGATTACATCGCAGCTATCCCAGCCGAGCTGGTCCATTTCCGCCCGGCTCATGGGCAGGAAAGGGGCGGTGCCGAAGCGGCTGGCCCAGTATTTGCGATAGCTGAAGATGTTCTTGGCGGGAAGCATGGAAGATGCCATAAAAGAGAAGGGCGCGATTATAGCGCCCTTGCCGGTTTGCTGTTGGGTAAAACTGCTAATTGGTCAGAGCAATCAGTACCTTATGCGATGATGGGGTCTTTCCCGCCCCGGTGTGGGCGGGGCAAGGGAAAAACGGTCAAACCAGATCCAGCAACTCGGCGGTATCGCGCAGCACGCGGTCGGCATCGATGCTGTGCGGATCGGCGTAACCGTGCGGCACCAGGTAAACCGGGCAGCCGGCGTTGCGGGCGGTGAGCGCGTCGTTGACCGAATCGCCGATCATCAAGAGTTCGGCCGGCGCAATGCCGAGCTTCTCGCAGACATGCAGCAGCGGCGCGGCGGAAGGTTTCTTTTCCGCCAGCGTATCGCCGCAGACCATGATGTCGAACAATTCGGCGGCACCGAGTTCCGCCATCAGCGGATGGGTGTAGCGCTCGGCCTTGTTGGTGACCAGCGCCATCGGGATGCCGCGCTGCTTGAGCGCGCGCAACACCGGCTCGACCCCGTCGTAAAAACGCGTGTTGGCGGTCAGATTGGCGCGGTAGTGCGCATCGAAGGTCGCGAGCGCCTGCTTTTGTGCGGCGGTGCCGGTATAAACCGCGGCCTTGTCATTGGCAATCGCGCGCGAAACCATGATTTCCACGCCGTCGCCGACATAGCTTTCCATCTGCTCGGAGGGCAGCAGCGGCAGGCCTTGCTCGGCGCGCGCAGCATTGGCTGCGGCGGCCAGATCGGGAATAGAATCCATCAGGGTGCCGTCGAGGTCGAAGGCAATTGCTTTGATCATGTTATTGCTCCACTTTTGCTAATTCGCTGCGCATCGCATCGATGATGGCCTTGTAATCAGGCTTGCCGAAAATGGCCGAGCCGGCGACGAAGGTATCAATGCCGGCCTCTGCAATTTCGCGGATATTGTCGATCTTTACGCCGCCGTCGATTTCCAGCCAGATTTCGCGACCGGTACGCGCAGTATATTCGTCGATGCGGGCACGCGCGGCGCGGGCTTTGTCCAGCGTGGCGGGAATGAATGCCTGGCCGCCGTAGCCCGGGTTGACCGACATCAGCAGGATGATATCGATCTTGTCCATCACATAATCGAGGTAATGCAGCGGGGTGGCCGGGTTGAAGACGAGGCCCGCCTTGCAGCCGCTGTCGCGGATCAGCCCGAGCGAGCGGTCGATGTGTTCGGAGGCTTCCGGGTGGAAGGTGATGATATTCGCGCCGGCTTTGGCAAAATCGGGGATGATGCGGTCGACGGGCTTGACCATCAGGTGCACATCGATCGGTGCGGTGGTGTGCGGGCGAATCGCGTCGCAGACCAGCGGGCCGATGGTCAGGTTGGGAACGAAGTGGTTGTCCATGACATCAAAATGAATGATGTCCGCCCCGGCGGCAACCACGTTGCGCACTTCCTCGCCGAGGCGGGCAAAGTCGGCGGAAAGCAGGCTGGGGGCGATGCGAAAAGTCGGCATGATCAAGTCTCGGCTTGAGGAATGGGGAAACGTTCCCATTTTAACGGAATCAGCTTAGCTTAAAGAACAAGAGATAATTACCATGAGTGAACACGTTCCCTATCTGATCGATGTGGAGGCGCAGGCTTTTTATGTGCCGGAGCAGTCGGACGAAGAAGAAAACCATTATGTGTTTACTTACCTGATCCGCATCCGCAACAAGGGCAGCCAGCCCGCGCAGCTTATTTCCCGGCACTGGTTCATTCGTGATCTGGAAAACCACGAGCACGAGGTGGAAGGCGAGGGCGTGGTGGGTGAACAGCCGGTGATTCAGCCGGGGCAAACTTTCGAGTACATGAGCGGCACGGCGCTGGAAAGCCCGGTGGGCACCATGCGCGGCAGCTACCAGATGCGCAGCGAGGATGGCACCGAGTTCGATGCGCCGATTCCCGAGTTCCTGCTCTCCGTTCCGCGGACACTGCATTGATGAGCCGGCCCCAATCTCGCAACGACTGGCAGACGTTGGCATCACTGCTTCCTTATCTGTGGCGCTACAAGAACCGGGTGATCGCGGCGTTGGTGCTGCTGGTCGCCGCCAAGCTCGCCAATGTGTCGATCCCGCTGCTGCTCAAGGGCATTGTCGATGCGCTCGATGCCAGCCACAAACCGTTGGTGATGCCGCTGGCGCTGGTCCTGGGCTACGGCGTGCTGCGCTTGACTTCGGCCGTGTTTGGCGAAGCGCGCGATGCGATTTTTGCCAAGGTGACGCAGGGCGCGATCCGCAAGGTGGCGCTGCAGGTGTTCGAGCACCTGCATGCACTGAGCCTGCGCTTTCACCTGACGCGCCAGACCGGCGGCGTCAGTCGCGACATCGATCGCGGTGCCAAGGGCATTTCCTTCCTGCTGTCGTTCTCGCTATTCAATATCCTGCCTACCTTGGTGGAAATCGTGCTGGTGGCCGCGTTGCTGCTGCAACGTTACCACTGGTCATTTGCGGCGATTACGTTCGGCACGATTGTCATTTATATCGTTTTCACGCTCGGCATCACCGAGTGGCGCATGAATTACCGCCGCGCGATGAACGATATGGAATCCAAGGCCAATACCCGCGCGATTGACAGCCTGCTCAACTTCGAAACGGTCAAGTATTTCGGCAACGAGGGCTGGGAATCGCAGCGTTACGATGAAAGCCTGGCGGAGTGGGAGCAGGCGTCGATCAAGAGCCAGGTTACGTTGTCGATCCTGAATGCCGGCCAGGCGATCATCATCGCCGTGGGTGTGACGGTTCTGGTCTGGCTTGCGGCCGACGGCGTGGTGCGCGGGACGATGACGCTGGGCGATCTGGTGCTGGTCAATGCCTTCCTGCTGCAACTGTATACACCGCTCAATTTTTTGGGCTTTATCTACCGCGAAATCAAGCACTCGCTGGCGGATATGGAAAAAATGTTCAACCTGCTCGATGTGAATACCGAAGTGAAGGATTCGGCTGCGGCGCAGGTGCTGGAAACGCACAGTGCCGAGATCCGGTTTGAGCACGTCGATTTTGCCTACGAATCCAACCGGGCGATTTTGCATGATGTGAGTTTCACCATTCCATCCGGCAAGACGCTGGCTGTAGTTGGTGCGAGCGGCGCAGGAAAATCCACGCTGTCGCGCCTCCTGTACCGTTTCTATGACGTGAATGCCGGCAGCATCACGATCAACGGCACGGATCTGCGCGATCTGACGCAGGCCAGCCTGCGCGCGCATATCGGCATCGTTCCGCAGGATACCGTGCTGTTCAACGATACGATCTACTACAACATTGCCTACGGGCGGCCGGATGCGAGCCGGGAAGACGTGATCCAGGCGGCGCGCTCGGCGCATATCTACGACTTTATCCAGCATTTGCCCGAAGGCTTCGAAACCCAGGTGGGCGAGCGTGGCCTGAAGCTTTCCGGCGGGGAGAAACAGCGCGTGGCGATTGCGCGCACCATCCTGAAAAATCCGCCGATCCTGATTTTCGACGAAGCCACTTCGGCACTGGATTCGCATACTGAAAAAGCCATCCAGACTGAACTGAGGGAAATCTCGGCCAACCGCACCACGCTGGTGGTGGCGCACCGCTTGTCCACGATCGTCGATGCCGACGAGATCCTGGTGCTGGCTGCCGGCCGTATCGTCGAACGGGGAACCCATCGCGCGCTGCTGGAGCAGGGCGGGCGCTATGCGGATATGTGGGCGTTGCAGCAGTCGGAATCAGGCCAAGAAGAGTCTGGCGAGGATGGAGTAGTCGAATAAGTCAGAAAAGGAATCATTCGCATGGCAGAATGTCATAAAACGAGGAAGTGGGACGACTAAGTTCTAACTGAACGGACCTTCTGCACGAGGAGCAATGCCATGCTGATTCGCAAACCTGCCGATATCGAACCTTCCGAAATCACCCCGAAAGATGTTTACCTGAACCGTCGCCAGTTCATGGTCACGAGCGCAGGGGGGCTGCTGGTTGCCGCTGATGCCATGGCCGCCTTGACGGCCAAGCCGGGTACGCCGCTCAAGGATGAAAAGACCAACAGCCTGAAAGAGGCGACGACCTACAACAATTATTATGAATTCGGCGTGGATAAAGAAGATCCGGCCAAGCATGCCGGTAGCCTGAAAACGCGCCCGTGGTCCGTGGTGGTCGAGGGCGAGGTGGCGAAACCCAAAACTTTCAGTATCGAGGAATTGCTGAAGTTCGCTCCGCTGGAAGAGCGCATCTACCGCATGCGCTGCGTGGAAGGCTGGTCGATGGTGATTCCCTGGATCGGGTTTTCACTAGCGGCTTTGCTCAAGCAGGTGGAGCCGACCGGCAAAGGCAAGTATGTTGCTTTCGAAACCCTGAATGATCCCAAGCAGATGCCGGGGGTGAAGTATCCGATTCTCGATTGGCCCTATCGCGAAGGCTTGCGCATGGACGAGGCTATGCACCCGCTGACCATTCTCTCGGTCGGCATGTATGGCGATGTGTTGCCCAACCAGAATGGGGCACCGATCCGGCTGGTGGTTCCCTGGAAATACGGATTTAAAAGCATCAAATCGATCGTGCGGATCCGTGTGGTTGAGCAGCAACCCAAAACCAGCTGGAATATGGCCGCGCCGAATGAGTACGGCTTTTATTCCAATGTAAATCCCAAGGTCGATCACCCGCGCTGGAGCCAGGCCACCGAGCGCCGAATCGGCGAGTTCAGCCGGCGCAAGACGTTGCTGTTCAACGGCTATGCCGATCAGGTGGCCGGGCTGTATGGCGGTATGGATTTGCTGAAGTATTTCTGATGCGTGCAATCAAGCCGGCGTTGTTCGTGATTTGCCTGTTGCCGCTTGCTCGTGCTGTCTGGATTGTGGCGAGTGGCGGTGCGGTCAATCCGATCGAGTTCATGCTTCACTCAACCGGAACCTGGGCGCTGGTGATGCTGCTGCTGACCTTGACGGTGACACCGCTGCGGCAAATCACCGGCAACAATAGCCTGATACGCTACCGGCGCATGCTGGGCTTGTTTTCCTTCTTTTACGCAATATTGCACTTCATGACCTGGGTAGGGCTGGATCGTTTTTTCGATTTGGCTAGCATGCTCAAGGATATTGTGCGGCGGCCGTTCATTACAGTGGGGTTTGCCGCCTTTGTCATTTTGGTGATCCTGGCGGCCACCTCAACCAATGCGGCAATGCGCCGACTCAAACGCAACTGGGGACGCCTGCATCGCCTGGTGTATCCGGCAGCAATACTGGCCGTGGTGCATTACTGGTGGCTGGTCAAGCTCGATATTACCCAGCCCGCGATTTACGCTGCATTGCTGGCGGTTCTTTTGTTGTGGCGTTTGTTTTTTCGCTTAAATGAATATTATCGAAGCCGTATCATGCATTAAACGCTGCGCCCGGCTTGCCAGCCACATATACTTACAAATAAACAGCGTGCTTCGAAGTGCCTGAGAGTCAAATTTTTGAAAGCGGGAAAATGGACCGAAATGATCTATTGTCGGCCACTCGTGCCGAATTTTTACGGGCGTATGGCGCATCGCTGGACGATGTGCTGCAGCGGGCAGACGGGCACATTTTTGACAAGGCTCGCGATGCTTCCAGCTTGCTCGAGCAAAGTCTTCTACTGGATGCGCGTGCGGTTTTATTGAACCAGCATATTGCGCTCAAGCGCCAATTGCTCAGCGGAATGGAGCAATTGCTGAATCGAAGCTTCCAGACTGCCTACAGCACGTTCCGCCCCTCGTACTACCATTCGCTGGATGCCAGTTCGCTTTCCCTTGTTGATGTCGCAACCTTTGAAGACGAACTGCAAATCGACTTGATGACCAAGCAGTTGCGCGATGCGGCGGAAGATCCTCTGCGGGATCTGAATATCCGCATTGCATTGCTGTTTGAGCAGGATGACATCAAGGAGCGGGAAAATCCGTTCCGTCCCTATCTGTTCGCTCGTTGTACCGTCATGGCGCTTGAGGCAATTCATGTCTCTCAGGATTTGATCATGCTTCTGGCGCAACAACTGGGCCTGGAGTTGTCCAAAGATATTGTCGTGATCTACGACGCACTCAATGAATTGCTGGCCCGCAACGGCATCGCCGCCCAGCTGCAATTGAAAATCAGGAAAAGCCCCGAGGCTGTCCAGGTCAATACCGGGCGGGCTCAGGCAGAGGCTGAAAACAGTCCGTTGCCGGCGGCAAGGAATTCCGAACAGGGCGTGGTTCAGCGCTTGCGCAGCCAGTACAACACCTGGAGTCCGATAACCCGCGAGGTTGTTCCGGCAAACCGGGCGGATCAGCTGCTGGAGTGGGTGCAGAAAGCGATGTCGCATCCCCATGCCGGTGGCGTGTCCACCCAAGCGGCGGGCGTTGGCGCGGCTCAAGTTGCCCCTTTCGCGCCAGGCTTTTCCGGTTCTGCCCCGAACATGGGCGGCGGCATGCAATCGCCGGCGTCCGAGTCGGTGGAATCGAGAAAAGGCTGGCTGGCCGAAGCGCAAGCGGTGGGTGCGGTGCTGCGCAATTTCTTTGCGGAACCCGCACATGGCCATGATGATTTCTATCCGGGTAATTTCAACCGGTTTGGCGCTGGTCATGCTGCCACGGAAACGGTCTCTTCCCCGCTGACCGATTCCATTCAAGCCCTGCAGCAATCCATTCCGGCCAATGCCACGGCATTGCAGGATGAAGACGGGCAGATCCGAAACCTGATCTTGGAGCATCGAACCGAACTGAACGAAAAAAGCCGTGATATTGATGAGCAGATGGTCATCGACATTGTGGCCATGCTGTTCGAGTTCATTTTGCGTGATACGCAGGTGCCGGCGGAAGTGCGCGCACAATTGGGGCGCTTGCAGTTTCTGGTATTGAAAATCGCCCTGCAAGATCCTGCTTTCTTCACCAGGAAAAGCCATCCGGCACGCTTGCTGGTCAATCGAATCGGATCGATCGTGCAGGATTTACAGCAACTGGATCCGGACGGGAAAAGGATTACCGATGAAATCTGCCGAATCGTCGAGGTGCTGCTCTCGGATCTGACCGGGGATGTTTCCCTGTTTGCCCAGATGCTGGACGAGTTCGATGTGTTCGTGGCCGCAGAGTTGCGCGCGGCTGATCAGCAGATCGATCGCGCGGTGCAGGTGGTGCAAAACGCGGAAAATCGCACCCTGCAGTTCGCGCGCACCACGGCCATGATCGCCGGCGCACTGTCCGGCTTGAAAGTCGACAACTTCCTGCATGAGTTCCTGGTCAATACCTGGGCGCGGGTGGTTGAACGTGCCGCGCGCACCGATCCGGCTCAGGCCATGCGTTTTAGGCTGATGGTCCCGGATTTGATCTGGAGTATTGTTCCGAAAATAACGGAGCGGGATCGCAAGGAGTTGTTCGGACTGATTCCGGGATTGCTCGATACCCTGCGTGAAGGGTTGACCTTGTTGGGCTGGACCACAAGGGAAACACAGGATTTGGTGAGCTGGCTGGTCGATTCGCACCGACATGCCCTGCGTGTCACCAACTTGCCGGCGCCGGTGCCGCCACGCTCCTACATCGACAACCATTTCGAGCAGTTTGTAAACGCATCGGAGGATGATTCACCGCATCCGTCTGCTACAGCAGGAGAGCTGCCGCTGGATGGAAAATTGCTGGACGAGGCCACCAGTGAAATGGAAGTGCAGCTTAATGTGCTTGATTCGAAAGTTGTCTTTGGTCCGGATGAGCCAGCGGGCGATAAGGTGCCTGGCTTGGCAGGCGATGATGCAGATTTGCAATGCAATATGGACGAGGTCTTTCAGCGCTTGCGAAACGGCGTGACCATCGAAATCTCCCTGGACGGGCACCCGACCCAGGCCCGGTTGAACTGGGTCAGTCCGACGGCTTCCCATCTGGTGTTGAGTATCGATGATGTGCCGACACTTTCGGTCATCAGCGTGAAGGTATTCCGCCGCCTCTTTGCCGCACAAAGAGTTCGCTTCCTCGAAGATGCCCCGTTGTTTGAGCGCGCCGTGCATTCCTTGCTGGATTCTGCCGATCATCTGGATCACCAGGCTGAGCCGGTCGCCAGTTAGGCATCCGTTGATGCTGGATAGAAACGCATCAGGCGCCAACGGAACCTAAGGCTCAGCGCGTCTTCTTTTTGGCTGGCGCCGGTTTCTTTGCCGCTGTCTTTTTGGTGCTCTTGCCTGGTTGGGTCGCTTTGCTGGCTTTGGTCACGGGTTTGGCAACGGAAGGTTTGCTGCAGACCGTGGTGGTTATTTTTTTACCCTTGCGGATGGATACGACCTTGCGACAACTCGGGCTCTCGGCGGGAGCTGCTGTCTGTGCTGCAACGCGTGCCGGACGGCCTTGCAGGAGGGCATTGACATCGATGTTTTCGTGATCCAGTTCGCTCATGCGGCGGGCACCATCAAAGCGCGAGGTCCAATACTTGTCCCCCATGTTTGCTACTTCAATGTTGCGTCCTGTGCGCGGAGCGTGGATAAACCGGTTGTCCCCCAGGTAGATGCCAACGTGGGAAAACTGGCGTTTGAGCGTATTGAAAAACACCAGGTCACCCGGTTTGAGTTCGCTCTTGTCGATGGTGTCGCCGGTGCGGCTCATGCCCAACGCCGTGCGCGGCAGGGCAATGTTCAACGTGTTCTGAAACACGTAACGGATGAAACCGCTGCAATCAAGACCGGATTCCGGGGTGTTGCCGCCCCATTTGTACTTGACCCCGATCAGGCTCATGGCTGAAAGAAGCAGATCCTGCGCGGGTGCGTAATCTGTTGCCACCTTGCGGGGCGTTTGGCTGGCTGCCGTTTTGCGCGGTTTGCTGGCCGGCTCGGAGGCTGCTGCGCCGTCCTGTGCAGGCGTGCCGCCCAGGCTTTCCTGGGTGGTTGGCTCGTCGGCGCGAAGTGGTTGCATGGCCAAAACGCAGAGCAGTGCGGCCATTGTCAGGTGAAATTTCATGGGTCGAACTGTAACGGCGTGCCTAAAGGCTGTAAAGACTTTGAGGTGCTTAAAAGGACACTTGCCAAAATCGGAAACGCTGTAAGGGCTGGTTGGACGCCGGTTTGGAGCAGCAACGTCGTTCATCGATTTATTGGCAACGCTTGCAGGCTTCTCGCTCAGTTTTTCAACGGGCTGTTAAAATCAATTTCCTTTATTTTTCACGGGTTGATCCATGCTCAAGGAAACCTTCCATGTGGTGCGCGATCTGCCACGCGTGCGTGACATCATTACTATTTTGGTTCGCCATGGCATGGGTAACCTTGTGCAGCGTCTTGGGTTGGCCAAAGGAATCGAAAAAGCAGGCGATCTTTTGCATATCCCCGGCAATCATGAAATTGAGGCGGTTGATCCGGAAGTGCGGATGCGCCGCGTGCTGGAAGAGCTTGGGCCCACATTTATCAAACTGGGCCAGGTTCTGGCTACCCGTGTCGACATGTTCCCGCAGGAGTGGATTGCTGAATTCGAAAAATTGCAAAGCGATGCCCCGGCAACATCTTTTGCCGAGCTGCTACCTGAATTGCAGCAAGCGTTGGGATGCGATCCCCATACGATTTTTGATGAGCTGGATCCGATACCAATCGGCTCGGCTTCGATCGCCCAGGTTCACCGTGCGCGCTTGAGCAGCGGAGAAGAGGTGGTGCTGAAAATTCGCCGCCCCGGGATTATTCCCAAGATCGAGGCCGATCTGCGCGTGTTGCGCCATATTGCGACACTGGCAGAGTTCGAGTTTCCGGAAATGCGGCGCTACCAGCCGGGAAAAATCGTTGATGAATTTGCCAAGTCACTGCGGCGGGAGCTCAATTTTTTGTCCGAAGCGCGTAATTTGGAGCGATTCACGCAGAATTTCACGGGCAATCAGGAAATTGAAATTCCCCACGTGTACAAGGAGTGGACCTCCGAGCGCCTGATGGTGCAAAGCTACATCGGCGGCATTCCGGGTAACGATCTTGCCGCTGCGGATGCTGCGGGACTGGATCGCAAGGTTCTGGCTGCCAGAGGGGCCAATGCCGTGCTCAAGATGATATTGATCGACGGTTATTTCCATGCCGATCCCCATCCGGGCAATGTCAAATACTTGCCGGGTAACCGGCTGGCTTTCCTGGATTTTGGCATGGTGGGCCGTTTGCCGCACCCGCGCCGCGATCAGATTGTCGACCTGCTGGCAGCGCTTTCGCAGCGTGACGAGCATGGCATCTTGAATGTGTTGCTGGAATGGACTGGCGAGGCGGTGGTGGATGAGGAAAAGCTTGCAGCCGACATTGCCGATTTTATTTTCAATTATGAAAATCTGGCGCTCAAGGAAATCCAGTTCGGCGCACTGCTCAATGACATTGTCACCCTGTCGCGCGAGCATGAACTGATGCTGCCGCCGGATCTTACCTTGCTGTTCAAGACGCTGATTTCGCTTGAGGGGTTAGGGCGTCAGCTTGACCCCGATTTTCAAATGGTGCCGCACCTGACCCCTTTTGTTAAACAGGTGATCATTGCGCGCTACAACCCGGCGACAGTGTTCAAGCGTGGGAAAGACGGCGTGATGGAGGCGCTGCATATTCTCGCGGGTGTGCCCAGGGATATCGGCAAGCTGGTCAAGCAAGCGCGGCGCGGCAATTTGCGCATCGACCTTGACCTGAAACGACTTGATCACTTCGGCGCACAGATGACGCGCAGTGCAAACCGCTTGACCATGGGTATTGTGACCGGCGCCATGATGATTGGCTCGGCGATTATCTCGACCGTGCAAGGGGGGCCAACCTTGTTGGGTTTGCCGGTACTGGGGTTTTTAGGGTTTTTTATTGCTTTTCTGATTACGCTTTGGCTGGTGGTGGCAATCTGGGTTTCCGGCAAGCAAGAAGAGCGCTGATTGCTCCCCCGATTTTTATGCGCCGCCCGCATAGTCATGCTGGCGCCACGCTTCAAATACAGTGACCGCAACCGCGTTGGAGAGATTCAGGCTGCGATTGTCCGGCCGCATCGGCAGGCGGATGCGTCGTTCTGGTGGGAACGTGGCCAGGACTTCCTCGGGTAAGCCGCGCGTTTCCGGTCCGAAAACGAAGACGTCCCCGGGCTGGAAAGCCACCTTGTCGAAACGCTGCGAGCCTTTCGTGGTCGCGGCAAAAAAACGGTGCCCGTTCAGGGCGTCCAGGCAATCCTTCCAGCATTCATGCACGCGCATCGTGGCGTATTCATGGTAATCAAGCCCGGCGCGGCGCATCTTGGCATCGTCGAGCGGAAAACCCAGGGGCTTGACCAGATGCAGGGTGGCGCCCGTATTGGCTGCCAGCCGGATGATATTGCCGGTGTTGGGCGGGATTTCGGGCTGGAAGAGAACAATGTGGAACATGGCTGGCGCTGCGCGGGGCAGACTCTGCAATAAACGAGCAGCGATTTTACCCTGATATGGGGCAGGTGCTGTGTGTCATGCTGCGCGTGCAACTGTTAGAATCACAGGTTATCCGTCAATCAACCTGACTGCAATTCCATGAAAAATACTGCCACACTTTTGGTTAGCTGCCCGGATCAAAAGGGTATCTCGGCTGCGATCGCCAATTTTCTGCTGACGTACAATGCCAATATTGTTGATTCCAACCAGCATCAAGACGATTCCGAAAACCTGTTTTTGATGCGCGTGGAATGGGATCTGTCCGATTTCACCCTGAATATGGATGCCTTTGCCTCGGCCTTTCAGCCTATCGCCGACAAGTTCAGCATGCGCTGGCGTGTTGCGCTGTCCAGTGCCCGGCCGAAAATGGCGATTTTTGTCTCCAAATACGATCATTGCTTTGTCGATCTGCTGCATCGCTATCATAGCGGCGAGCTGCATTGTGAAATTCCGCTGATCATTTCCAATCATGAGGATTGCCGTCCGCTCGCCGATTTCTACGGTGTGCCGTTCCATGTGATCGAGGTCAACAAGGAAAACAAGAAGGCAGCAGAACAGAAACAGCGCGAACTGCTGGATGGCGCCGGTGTCGATCTGATCGTGCTGGCTCGTTACATGCAGGTGCTGTCGCATGAATTTACCGCGGCCTATCCCAAACGGATCATCAACATTCACCACAGTTTCCTGCCGGCTTTTGAAGGCGCCAAGCCGTATCATCGCGCGTTTGCCCGTGGGGTGAAGCTGATCGGTGCCACCAGCCATTACGTGACCGAAGTGCTGGATGATGGGCCGATCATCGAGCAGGATGTGACGCGTATTTCTCATCGCGATGCGGTCGAGGATCTGGTTCAACATGGCCGTGATCTGGAGAGAATCGTGCTGTCTCGCGCCGTGCGCTGGCATCTGGATAACCGCGTGCTGGTGTATGCCAATAAAACGGTGATTTTCTCCTGATGCCCAAATTCGTTCGCGATGTGCTGGATCTGCTGCGCTTCAGGTTTCACCCTTTGGCGCACTATGTCTACCCCGCTTGGCAGACGCTGCTCTGGTTGTCGCTGATAGGTGTGGTCGGCGGGTTGGCTGCGTATGAGTTTCAGGCGGGTGTGTTGGCGCGCATCGCTTTTTTCATTGCGCTCAATGTAATAGAAACCATTGTGCTGTCCGCCTGGCTGATGGCATGGTGGCGCTGGGTATTGAAAAGGCCCGTCCAGGGTAGCTTGTTCCCGCTGGTGGTGTTGGCCAACTCGGCACAGTTGCTTGAACCTGTGCTGCGATTGTTTCCCGAGTCTGTTGCGCTGGCGCTGGTCTTTCCGCTGGCGCTCTATGGCATGCTTTTGCTGATTGGCGCGGTGGCGGCCGCCCTGGACGAGCGGCGATTTTTGGTATTTGTCGCGATTTTGGCTTATTTGCCCATCGCGCTGGCACTGGTGCAATTGTCCATGAACTTGACAGTGGAGTGGGGGTGGGTAGAGATGGCAGTGACACCCGCTGCAAATACCCCTTAGTGCGGTAGTTCGATCCGGACAATCAATCCATGCGGCACGGCATCGCGCAGGCTGACCGTGCCGCCGTGGCGCTCGGCGATTTCCCTGACAATCGCCATCCCCAGACCGCAGCCGCTTCCGTCTTGCTGGCGCCGATAGAAACGTTCGAATACGCGCTGTTTGTCCTCTTCCGGTATTCCCGGACCGTCGTCCTCAACCTCGATGACGTAGTGCTGGTTTTGATCCTGCAACCTGACAGTAACGCAACCACCGCGCGGGATGTATTTGATCGCGTTTTCCACCAGGTTCACAAACAATTCGCGTAAGAGAACAGAATTTCCCTCGATCCAGGCTTCGTTCAACGAACAGTCACATCCCAGATCGATCCCGGCGGCAAGCGCGCGCGGAACCGCTTCCGCAGTCAGTTCGCGAATCAGGCGGGCCAGGTCCATGTGCACGCGCAAGATGCTTGATTGATTGCCCGGCTCGGAGCGTGCAAGGGTAAGCAATTGGTTGACAAGGTGAATGCTGCGCGTGGCGCTGGTATGCACCATGGCGAGCCGTTCGCGCTGGGCTTCCGAGATCGATTCCCGCATAGCGAGCTCGGTTTGCGATTTCAGTCCCGCCAGCGGGGTGCGCAACTGGTGGGCAGCATCGCCGATAAAGCGGCGTTGCCGGTCAATGCTCTCGCCGGCGCTGACCAGCAAATGATTGAGCGCGCCAAACAGCGTAACCAGTTCCTGGGGGGCGTTGCCGATGTCCAGTGGCGAAAGGTCTTGCGGTTTGCGTGATTCAAGCAAGTGCTGAAGCCGCTTGAAGGGCTGAAGTCCGCGCCCGATGCCCCACCAGACCAGAATGGAGGTGGTCAGTGTCAGCAATGCCAGCGGAATAACCATGGCAAAAACAAGATCGTTAAACAGGCGCTGGTGGACATCATGGCTCGTGGCAACTTGCACGGTCAACCATTTGCGCCCTTCCGGGGTATCAAGCGGCCGAACCAAGGCAATGGCCCGGAGTTGTTGCCCCATGAATTGTTCTGTGTAAAAGACGCGCTGGGGGCCAGCACCATAATTGGGGATCGAGAATTTCCAGTTGCCGAATAACCGGCTGCCTGGAGTGAGATGCGCTGAGTACAAGGGGGCCGTGCTGCCAAATTCAGCCATCAACAATTTGGCTTTGTCGGACAGCTCCATGCTTGGGGCGGCGCTTTCAGGCAAGACCAGTGCGGCAAGAGATTGCGCTGATTGCTGAAGGCTTTGGTCGACCAGATTGTCTGCATAATGGAGCGCGACTTGGTAGGAAAGTGCCGCGCCCATTAGCCAGGATACAAGTTGTGGAACAAGCAGCCACAGAAGCAGCTGCCTGCGCAGTGAAGGTTTACAGTGCCGCACCTGGCGCGCCTGCTTGCTGTTTTTCGAGCAGGTAGCCCAAGCCGCGGATGGTGCGGATGACTACGCCGCAGGGTTCCAGTTTCTTGCGCAAGCGGTGAACGTAAACTTCAATGGCGTTGAGGCCAACTTCTGCGTTATCGCTGCCCAACTCCGCCACGATTTGTTCTTTGGTGACCACGCGGTCGATATTCCCCATCAGGATTTCCAGCACGGTCAGTTCGCGTGCGGAAAGATCCAGCGGCGTATCGTTGCACCAGGCACGCTGACCTGCGCGATCCAGTCGCAGATTGCCCAATTGTTGAACGGACTGGGGCAGAATCTGGCTGCGGCGCAACAGTGCGCGCAGGCGAGCTTCCAGTTCGGCGAATTCAAACGGTTTGGCAATATAGTCATCGGCGCCGGCATCAAGACCCGCAACGCGGTCTTCCAGACCATCAAGCGCGGTCAGGATGAGAATGGGCAGGGAAGGTTTGTGCTGACGAACATTACGCAATACGGACAAGCCATCCATGTTGGGCAGACCAATATCAAGAACGACTACGTCATAATCGTTGTGTAGCAAGATTTGGAGAGCAAGGGCGCCATCGTTGACGCAGTCCACCTGGAAATCAGCCTGACAAAGGCTGGTTTTAAGTGCATCTGCAAGAATCAGATCATCTTCAGCCAGAAAAAGCCGTGTGGCCATTTTTGTCTCCTTCATTGTAAGATTAAGCTTACCGATGAGTTTAGCGCCAATTCGGGTAAATCCCAAGTTTATTTTTTTGCGCCCATTTTTAGTGCGTATGTAAGTGTTTGATTTTCTGTTTGATTGTGGTTGATGTGATCCGGACCATCGGTCAGCCAGCCGCTTGTCTCCATCTGAATCAACTGGCCCAGGGCGTCAATCCAGTCGGGCCGGTCGTTCAGGGCCGGGATGTATCTGAATTGTGTGCCACCCGCGGCAAGAAAGATCCGCTTGCCTTCCAGGGCGATCTCTTCCAGTGTTTCCAAGCAATCGGCTACAAACCCGGGGCAGATGACATCCAGCTTGTTGGTCTGTCGTTGTCCTAGCTCGAGAAGCGTGCTTTCCGTGCTGGGATCAAACCATTTTGCCCGGCCAAAGCGTGACTGGAACGATACGCTGTATGTTTCGGGAGAAAGCTGCAATGCTTCGGCCAGCTGGCGCGCGGTTTTCTGGCAGTGGCAGAAGTAGGGGTCGCCCCGCTCCAGCGTGTAACGCGGCGCGCCGTGGAAACTCATCAATAAATGGCTGCCACGCCCGTTTATTCGCCAGTGTTCGCGTACGCTTGCGGCGAGTGCACCGATGTAACCCGGATTGTCATGAAAGGATTTAACCGTGCGCATTGCGGGTTGATTGCGAATGCTGGACATGACCCTGCCAAGTTCATCAATAACGCTTGCTGTCGTGCTTGCTGCATATTGCGGATAGAGCGGAACGATCAGCAGGCGGTCGCAACCTGCGGCTTTTAATTTGACGACGGCTGATTCGATGGAGGGCGCACCATAGCGCATGGCCATTTCCACGAGCACTGGCTCCGGCAATTTTTCTCCCGACCAGCCCTTCAATAACTTGGCTTGTTTTTCGGTCCAGACTCGCAAGGGGGAGCCCTCGGTGGTCCAGATCGCGGCGTATTTTGCGGCTGATTTCTTGGGGCGCGTATTTAGAATAATGCCGTGCAAGACCAGCCACCAAGGCAGGCGCGGGATTTCAACAACACGCGGGTCGGACAGGAATTGTGCAAGGTAGCGTTTTACCGCGGCCGGCGTGGGCGCATCGGGGGTTCCCAGATTAACCAATAAAACGCCGATCTTGGGGGACGTGTCGTGGCGGAATTCCGGTTCGGTCAGGTAGCGCATGTGGATCAATACTCCTGGCAATAAACGGTTGCCGGAAAGTGGCTGCCGCGCCTAATCATACCCAAACCGTGCTTCTATGCGGTATGCATTACTGCGCTACGGGTTGTCATATCAGGAGGACGTACGGTAAAAGGAACACGGCGCGGATGAAGGGTCCGCGCCGTGTTTTGAAGGTTGGGGCTGTTGTGATTAGCGGGTGAAAATCGTTCCAATCCAGAAGAAAGCGCCAGCCAGCACCATGGCCGCCGGCATGGTCAATGCCCAAGCGATCAGGATGTTTTTGACTGTTCCGCCTTGCAGTCCGCTGCGATTGGCAACCATCGTGCCGGCTACGCCGGACGAGAGAACGTGCGTGGTTGATACCGGCAGGCCAAGGATGTTGGCAAGTCCAATTGCGCAAGAGGCGGTAATCTGCGCACAAGCGCCTTGGGCGTAGGTCATGCCCTTTTGACCGATTTTTTCGCCGACAGTCAGTACCACGCGACGCCAGCCAATCATGGTGCCGATACCCAGTGCCAGGGCAATGGCGAAGATGACCCAGGTTGGCGCGTATTCGGTGGTCGCGGTCAGATCTTTGCGTAGTTTGTCCAGATCCTTGCGTTCGGCCGAGGTGATTCCTGGAAGTGTGCCTACTTTCTTTGCCGTATCGTCAAGACACAGCAGCAGGCGGCGTACCTTGCGCCGGGTTTCGGTATCCAGGGCATCGTAGGTCTTGACGGTGTGCGGGTCCAGGGTGGTGGTGAGTTCGGTAATGGCCGGGATGGTCATTTCCGGGTTGCACTTGAATGCTTTGGGCAGCGTGTGATTGGGTACTTTGCCAAGCGCCAGGTATTGCCCCAGGCGCTCGCCGTTGCGTTCATAAAACTGCTGCATGTGGGCGGCCGCATCATGCGTGCGCAGGATTTCGTAAGAGGTGCTGTCCATATCAAGGACGAACTTGCCCGGTACGATCCCGATCAATACCAACATGACCAGGCCGACACCTTTCTGGCCGTCATTGGAACCGTGGGCGAAGCTGACCCCCATGGCAGAGGCAATCAGTACCAGCCGGGTCCAGAACGGAGGATGCTTTTTCCCGTCGATGGTCTGGCGTTCTTCCGGCGTCTTGTGCATGCGTGAATCCGCGCGGAAGCGTTTGAGCAGCAACAATAGCAGTGCGGCAATCAGGAAGCCAAGAGTGGGAGAAACCACCAGCGAGAGCATGACATCGATGGCCTTCTTCCAGTTGATGCCATGACTGAGCGGAATGCCGGTCATGATGGCATTGGCAAGGCCTACGCCCAGGATCGAGCCGATCAGGGTGTGCGAACTGGAAGCGGGCAGGCCCAGATACCAGGTGCCGAAATTCCAGAAAATGGCGGCGGCCAGCAAGGAAAAGACCATGACCATGCCTTGGGCCGATGCGGCATTGAGCAGCAACTCAACCGGGAGCAGGTGAACGATGGCATAGGCGACACTCAGGCCACCCAGCAATACGCCGAAGAAATTGAAAATGCCGGAGGCGCCTACGGCCAGGTGCGCTGGCATGGCCTTGGTGTAAATAACGGTGGCAACGGCATTGGCGGTATCGTGAAAACCGTTGATGAATTCAAAAGCCAGCACAAAGGCCAGCGCAAGAAACAGACTGAGGCCAACAGTGAAATCCAGGCCGGAAAAAAGACTGAACATGGAAAAACCATGGAGGAATAACGATGGCGCGGATTATCGCGTACCAGGCTCCTTTCGGGTTGATCTGGGGTAGAAAAATGTCACTTTTTTTACAATTTCTGCGCTTATGAAGAGCAGCTGACGCTGATCGATTGCGCCCAGTCAGGTGGCGTTGCGGCGTAGTCGGCAAATTCGTCCCGTGGCTCGAAGGGGTGCGACAAGCAGCGTTGCAGGCGCTCGATTTCGCTGAAGTCGCCGTTCTTGCCGGCTTTCTGAATGGCAATTTCGGCAAGATGGTTGCGCAGCACATACATGGGATTGACGCGGTTCATCCGATCGAAGCGAAGGCTGGCGCAGCTGTTTTCCTGCTGAATTCGCGCGCGATATTGCTCTGTCCAGGCATCGAAGGCTGGCCGATCAATAAAGAAATCGCGCAGTTTTTCGTTCCGGGTGTCGCCTTCTGCATCGAAGGTGGCCAGCGCCCGCCAAAACAAGGTCCAGTCCGTGGCGGATTTTTGCATCTGTTCCAACAGTAGACTGACCAAGTTCCAATCGTCATCCTGCCAGCTTTGCAGGCCGAGCTTGCCGCGCAGTTGACCGGAAAATGCGACCTCGAACATGGACTGGTACTGTTTCAATACCTCGGTCAATGCTTCCTTGTCGGCCAGCGGCAACAAGGCTTGCGCCAGGCAATGCAGGTTCCACAGCCCGATTTCCGGCTGGTGGTGCCAAGCGTAGCGGCCAGTGTGGTCAGAGTGATTGCAGATATGGCCGGCATCAAAGCCATCCAGAAAGCCAAACGGCCCGTAATCGAGTGTCAGGCCGATGATCGACATGTTGTCCGAGTTCAGCACGCCATGGCAGAAACCGACACCTTGCCAGCGGGCAATCAGTTGCGCGGTACGCTGGGCGACCTTGCGCAGCAGTGCAGCATAGGGCTGTGGATCGTCATGGCATTCCGGATAGAAATGGGTGATCACCCAGTCGGCCAGAGTGCGCAGTGAAGCGTGGTCGCCGGTGCGGTGGAAATATTCAAAATGCCCAAAACGCACGAACGTGGGCGCTACCCGCAGGACCACGGCCGCTGTTTCCAGCTCTTCGCGCAAGACCGGTTGGGGAGAGCTGACCAGACCCAGTGCACGCGTGGTCGGAATG
>Ga0316613_10000318_pt1 | contig 45313 bp, 47 predicted proteins | sample OWC_soil_day10_C_2_FD_207647 | JGI IMG/M metagenome (GOLD analysis project Ga0316613, IMG submission 207647) | Wetland soil microbial communities from Old Woman Creek delta, Ohio, United States - OWC_soil_day10_CT_b | ecosystem: Environmental > Terrestrial > Soil > Wetlands | place: USA: Ohio...
CGGAGGACGCGCGGATCGCAGAGCCAGCGCGGCTGCGCGCCGGTGACCAGCCGGCAGGTGCCGCGCAGCAGCGCCGAGACGAGCGTCTCAAGCAGCACGCGAGCGCAGCTCCCGCGCGACGCGCAGCACGCGTCGCACCACCGTGACCGTGGACCCGACGAGGACGATCACCAGCGCCAGGGTGATCACCCGGCCGGCCAGCACCGGCGACGGCATCACGGCCCCGAGGAGCGCGGCGCCCGTCAGCACCGCCATGCGCTGCGACTTCGACTGCGGCCCGATGAAGAACTGCGGCGTGCCGAGCGCGCCGCCCAGCACGCGCACGTAGGCGGTGAACATCGCCATGACCGCCGAGGCCCACCCGAGCATCGGGTTCCACGGGCCCGCCGCCACCGCGTGACCGGCGGCAACCAGGATCACGGTGTCGGCGATGCGGTCGGGGACGTCGTTGTAGAGCGCCCCCTCGGGCGTGGCGTGGCCGTGCTCGACGGCCACCATCCCGTCGAGCATGTTGCACAGCAGGCGCAACTGGATGCCCAGGGCCGCGAGCACGAGCGCAGCGCGCCAGGTGGGACTGTCCGACAGCAGCAGCGCCGCGCCGGCGGCCACCGCGAACACCGTGCCCAGCACCGAGATCGCGTTCGCGCTGAGGCCCGTGCGCGCGATGCCCGCGGCGAGGGCCCTGGCCCAGCCCGTCTCACGCGTCGCGATGGGGCGGCGTTCGGCCATGACGCATTATGACCCGGCGGCGTCGCGTTACGCGTGCAGCTCGAGCACGTCGCCGTCGGCGAGTCGATGCTCGCGCCCCACATGCTGCCCATCGGCTGTCACCGAGCGTCCCCAGATGCGCGCGAACTTGAGGGTGCGCGCCATGTCCCGATGCACCAGCCGGGCCGCGTCCGCCACCGTCTGTTCGCCGGCCCGCAGCGTGAACGGCCTTCGTGTACACCCGGATCAGCCCGAGCGCGCTCCACAGCCAGGGCCCGAGCTCGCCGAGACCGAGCCCGGTCTGCGCCGAGACCAGCATGACGGGGAAGTGCGGCTCCTCGAGCTCGGCCAGCACCTCGAGGTCGGTGTCGGCGTGGTCGAGCAGGTCGGCCTTGTTGGCGAGCAGCACCGTCGGCAGCCCAACCGCGAACACGTCTTCGTCCGCCGCGGGCACGCTCGCCCCGACGTCGGACGTGCCCGCCTCGCCGGGCCACCGGGTCACGAGGCTGGTCCTGCGCAGGGCGAGTTCCGCCTGCACGGCGGAGACCTGCTGCAGGCAGTCGGGATCGGCCAGGTCGACGACCAGCAGGCAACCGTCCGCGGTCTGCAGGCTGCCCGCGAGCCACGGCAACGGATGCCCGGCGGCAACGGCCGGCAGGTCCACGAGCTGGAAGTGCACGTCCTCCCAGCGCAGCATGCCGGGCTCGGGGTATTGGGTGGTGTAGGGATACGGACCGCTGCGGGCTCCGGAGCCCGTGAGCCGGTCGTGCAGCAGCGACTTGCCACTGTTCGGCGGGCCCACCAGCGCGATCTGCGCGGCGCCCTCGGGTCGCACCATCAGCGCCGGTCCGCCCCGCGCGCCGCCCTTGCGCGGACCGGCGATTTCCTCGTCCAGCTCCTTGATGCGGCGCTTGAGGTCGGCCTGCAGGTGGTCCGTGCCCTTGTGCTTCGGGATCACGCGCAGCATCTCGCGCAGGTGCTCGAGCCGCTCCAGCGGGTCGCGGGCCTTGCGGAATGCGTCGGCGGCGGCCTTGTACTCGGGGGAGAGATTCGCGGGCATTGTCGGTTCGCCGGGACTGGGGCTCGGGCGGGCGGCTGTTACAGACTGGTACACGACCGCTCACTCGCGGACATCGTCACGATACAACGGCTCGCTAGCCTGCTCACCGTCGGCATTGAAATTATCCGAAGGCGGGAGACGAACATGCAGCACCTGGATTCCGGGCGACGGTGGTGGACCGGCCTCGCGGCGGCGGCGGCTTTCCTGATGAAGCGGCCGGAGGTCGTGAAGGGCGTGGCGAGCATGGCGGTCTTCGTGGGTAAGAGTTACCTGCTGCAGATCATCCAGACGCTCTAGCGCGCCGGGCGGCGGGCGGGGCTTGCAAGCCGCGGGGAAAGCCGGTATCCGGACCGGACCGTGGCCGGTCCCGCGCCACCCGCGTAAAGGCCAGACTTGCGAACCTCGAACCCGGCACTGAGCGATGCGCTGGTGATCTTCGGAATCACCGGCGACCTCGCCTATAAGAAGATCTTCCCCGCGCTCGAGAACCTCGAGCGGCGCGGGCGCCTGCCCGAGATCGTGGTGGGCGTGGCCCGCGGCGGCACCGGGCGCGACGCGCTGATCACCCGGATGCGCGAGAGCCTCGCCAGCCACGATGCGCACACGGATCCCGAGGCGCTGCGCCGCCTCGAGGCCAAGCTGCAGTTCGTGAACGGCGACTACCGCGACGAGGCCACGTTCGCGGCGCTGCGACAGGCGCTCGGCACGGCGAGCCGTCCCTGCCACTACCTTGCGATTCCACCGAGCCTGTTTGCCGAAGTCGCCACGCGGCTCGGCGGCTCGGGCTGCGGTGCCGGCGCGCGGGTGGTCGTCGAGAAACCGCTCGGTCGCGACCTGTCGAGCGCGCAGACCATCAACCGCGCGCTGCAGCAGGTCTTCGACGAGGGCTCGATCTTCCGCATCGATCACTTCCTCGGCAAGGAGCCGGTGCAGAACCTGCTCTACTTCCGCTTCGCCAACTCGATCATCGAGCCCATCTGGAACCGCGTGCACGTCGAGAGCGTGCAGATCACCATGGCCGAGAGGTTCGGCGTGGAGGGCCGCGGACGCCTGTACGAGGAACTCGGCGCCGTGCGCGACGTCGTGCAGAACCACCTGCTCGAGGTGCTGGCGATCCTCGCGATGGAGCCGCCCGTGGGCGCGGGCTCGGAGGCCCTGCGCGACGAGAAGACCAAGGTGCTGCGCGCGGTCCAGCACCCCGAGCGTCGAAGCATCGTGCGCGGCCAGTACGCGGGCTACCGGGGCGAGGACGGCGTCGCGCCCAACTCCGACGTCGAGACCTACGCCGCGCTGCGCTTCGACATCGACTCGTGGCGCTGGGCGGGCGTGCCCTTCTTCGTCCGCTCGGGCAAGCGGCTGCCGGTCACCGCGACCGAGGTCATGGCGACCTTCCGCCAGCCGCCGCAGCAGCTGTTCGACCAGGGTCTGCCGGCCCGTCCGAACTACCTGCGCTTCCGCCTCGGGCCCGACCGGATCGCGATCGCGCTCGGCACGCGCATCAAGACGCCGGGCGAGGCGATGGCGGGCCGCGAGATCGAGCTGTACGCGTGCAACTCGCACGCCGACGAGATGACGCCCTACGAGCGGCTGCTGGGCGACGCCATGCGCGGCGACACGACGCTGTTCGCGCGGCAGGACTCGGTCGAGGTCGCGTGGGACATCGTGGACCGCCTGCTCGCGAGCGGACCGCAGGCCGAGTCGTACGCGCCGGGCAGCTGGGGACCCGAGGCGGCCGATCGCATGGTCGAGCGCTACGGCGGCTGGTACGACCCGCCGCCGGACGGCGGGGGCCTGTGCGGCTGATCGCCACGCCGGATGCCGCCGCCGCGGCCGTAGCCGCCGCGGCGGAAATCGCGGCCGCCTGCCGGGAGGCGATCACGGCGCGTGGCCTCGCGTTGATCGCGGTGAGCGGCGGCGAGACACCGTGGCGAATGCTGGAGCAGCTTCGCGCGCTCGACCTGCCGTGGGAGCGAATCCACCTCGCGCAGGTGGACGAGCGCATCGCGCCGCGGGACGACCCGCGCCGCAACCTCGCGCGCCTCGCACAGATCCTGGTGCACGACGGTCCGCTGGCGGAGAGGCAGCTGCTCACGATGCCGGTCGAGGCGGACGACGCCGACGCAGCGGCCGCGGGCTACCAGCGGCTGCTGGAGCAACTGGCCGGCGCGCCACTTCGGATCGATCTCGTACAGCTCGGCCTCGGCATCGACGGCCACACCGCGTCGCTCGTGCCGGGCGACCCGGTGCTCGAGGTCGCGGATCGGGACGTGGCGATATGCGGCGAATACCAGGGGCTGCGTCGCATGACGCTGACGTTGCCCGCGATCGACCGCGCGCGGCGGCGCTTGTGGCTGGTGACCGGCACCGCCAAGGCCGCGCGGCTAGCCGAGCTGCTCGACGCCGAATCGGCGGATGGCGCCCCGTCCGTCCGGGTCAGGCGCGCGGATGCGACGGTGGTCGCAGACCGCGAGGCACTCGCGCACGCCGCGCCGTCGTGAAGCCCGCCGCGGCGCGGCGCTCAGCGGCCTTTCAGCGGAACATGTTGTTCGAGGTGTGGTCGCCGGCCAGCCAGCGCTTGAGCTCGCTGTGCGCGTCGAGGCGGCGCCCGGCGTTGATCTTCTCGGCGTCCGGGTGATCCAGCGTGAACTCGACGATCATCCCGTTGGGATCGGTCACGTACACCGAGCGGCAGTAGCCGTGCTCGAGCACGAAGCTGTCGGGCTCCCGGTAGCCGGCCTCCTTCAGCCGGCGCTCGATCTCCGCCTGCGCTTCCTTGCTGACGTTGAGCGCGATGTGGTGGAACGGCGACGGCGGCATCTTGGGGCCGAACAGGTCCGCGTCCTCCTGGTTCGCGAACTGGAAGAACGCGAGCGCGCTGCCGTCGCCGAGACCGAAGAACACGTGGCAGTAGGTGCGCAACTTGCCGAACAGCTCGTCCGACTCGCACCACGTGGCCACCAGCGGGAAGCCGAGTACGTCCTCGTAGAACCTGCGCGTGGCCTCGAGGTCGCGCGACACGTACGCCGTGTGATGCAGCCGGGACGGCAGTGAAGCCTGGGTAGCCATGTTCGACCTCCTTCAGAACCGGTACGTGAGCTCGAGGCCCCAGACCAGCGGCTGGGCCTTGAACACGAAGTTGTTGGTGTAGCCCGGGTTCGGGAAGAACTGCGGCCCGGGCGACCACTCGGCATTGTATTCCTCGTCGAGCAGGTTCCGGGCCCAGGCGGTGACGGTCCACTCGTCGCTGCCGAAGCCCGCCCGCAGGTTGAGCAGGTTCACCGGGTCGCGGACCGTGTAGTTGTCCGGATACCAGTAGGTGTCGCCGATGATCTGGAAGTCCGGCCGGATGAAGTAGGTCAGGTCCTCGCCGAAAGGCAGCGGGCCGTAGACCTGCGCGCCGAGGTTGATCGTGTACTCCGAGACCAGCGGCGCCTGGTTGCCCACGTCGTTCGGGTCGCGCCCGGACTTCTTGATCTCGCTGTCCGTGTAGCCGACCCGGGCATACAGGTCGAGCCAGTCGGTCGCGGCGGCCTGCAACTCGAGCTCGAAGCCCTGGTAGTCCACCTCGTCGAGGTTGCCGAGGTTCTGCGTGCCGGTGTTCGGGTCGTACACGAAGAAGTAGGACCCCTCGGCCTGCGTGAGGAAAACGCTGGCGTTGAAGCTCAGGCGGCGGTCGAGGAACAGCGACTTGACCCCGGCCTCGTAGGTGTCGGCGGTCTCCTTGTCGAACAGGTCCTCGACGCCCGGGATGTTGGCGGCGCCCACGCCGGTCTGGTTGAAGCCGCCGCTGCGGAAGCCGCGGCTGTAGCCCGCATACATCGTCAGGACGTCCGTCGGCCGGTAGGTGAACGTGAGCTTGGGCTGCAGCTCGTCCCAGGTCTCCTTGCGGACCTGCCCCGTGAAGGCGTCGGGCGTCGGCAGGAACTCCTGCGGCGTCTTGGTGGTGTTCTCGCGCTCGTCCTCGTCGTAGCGCAGCGCCACGGCCACCTCGAGTTCTTCGGTGATGTCGTACTCGACATCGCCGAACACGGCCCAGGCGAAGTTGTCCTGCTCGTCGGCGAGGAAGGAGAACTGCGGGGCGAAGCGCGGCAGCGGGTTGCGCTTGACCTGCGGCACCTTCCAGCCCGGGATCACGGGACTCAGGTCGAACACGTTGCCGGTGGAAATGAAGCGGTCGGTCTGGATGAAGTACAGGCCGCCGATCCAGCGCAGGCGCTGGTCGGACGGCGAGGTGAAGCGCAGCTCCTGGCTGACGGCGCTCACGTCCAGCCACTGGTGCTGGGCCTGGTCGGCACCGAAGAACGCGTACAGCACCGACTCCTCGACCGGCAGGAAGTTGAACTGGTCGCCGGTGAGGATCTCGTCGATCGTGTCGTAGGCCGTGATCGAGGTGAGCGTGCCGAAGTTCGTCTCGTAGTCGAGCTTCATCGAGGCGCTGAACATGTTGCGCTCGTTCACGCCGCGGTTGTTCACGCGCACGTCGAGGCTGGTGTCGTTCACGCTTTCGGTGATGTTGAAGTACAGCGCCTGCGTGTCCGTCTTCGACGCGGACAGGCGGAAGTCCGCGGTGAAGTCCTCGGTGACATCCCAGATGAGCCGCGCCCGCCCGGAGAAGTCCTTGAACGGGTCAGCCTCCTCGTCGAGGTAGGGATTGTCGATGTAGCCGTCGGTGTCGAAATACGAGCCCGACACCTGGAAGCGGAGCGTCTCGGACTCCGCCACCGGCCCGCCGATGCCGCCCCGCACGTAGTAGCCCGGACCCGAGTCGAAGCCCGTTGTCACCCGGCCTTCGATCACGTCGTAGCTCGGGTCGCGGGTGCGGATGATGATCGCGCCGCCGATGGCATTGCGGCCGTAGAGCGCGCCCTGCGGGCCCTTGAGCACCTCGATGCTCTGGATGTCGAACAGCTCCTGGTTGAACTGCGACGGGTTGGCAAGCAGCACGCCGTCGATGGAGACCGCCACCGACGGCTCGCTGTTGCGCGCCTGCGAGATGCCGCGCACCACGATGAACGAGGTGCCCTGGTTCTGGGTCTGCACCATCTGCATGTTGGGCGTCAGGGCGATGAAGTCCTGCGGGCGCGTGATGCCCGCCGACTCGATCTCCTCGGCGCTGAAGGCGCTGATGGCGACCGGGACCTCCTGCAGCGACTCGTCGCGCTTGCGGGCCGTGACCACGATCTCCTCGAGTCCCATCGACTCGGTTTCCTGCGCCTGGACTGTCGCCGGCACCGGTACGGCCAGTGCCAGGGCCGTGGCGGCCGTTCCGAGCCGCCTGCTCACCGCTGTCCTGATGTTCATCGAAAATCCCCCTGTCAATTGAGTTCGTCGGCTCAGTTTGCCTGCAGTTCCGCACGGACGATTGCGGCGCCCGCGACCATCGACTTCATCTTCCCGATCGCCGACTCGCGGGGCAGGTACTTCATGCCGCAGTCCGGAGCGACGATCAGGTTCTCGGCCGCCACGTAGGGCAGCGCACGGCGGATGCGCGCCGCCACGGTCTCGGGCGTCTCGACCTCGTGCGTCGACAGGTCGATGACGCCGAGGACGATCTTCTTGCCCGGCAGGGTCGCGAGGACGCTGCAGTCGAGGTTCGACTGCGCGGTCTCGATGGAGACCTGCCGGCAGCTGCAGCCGGCGAGCTCGGGGAGGAAGGAATAGGCCTCGGGACGCGCGTGGATGATGGCGGCGTAGCCGAAGCAGATGTGCACTGCGGTGGTGCCAGTGACACCCTCGAGGGCCCGGTTGAGCGCCTTGAGCCCGTACGCCCGCGCCTCCTCGGGCCGGGCCTGCATGTACGGCTCGTCGATCTGCACGACGTCCGCGCCGGCCGCGAACAGGTCGCGGATCTCCTCGTTGACCGCCGCGGCGTAGTCCATGGCCGCGAGCTCGCGGCTGCCGCCGTAGGCGTCGATCTGCGCCTGCTGCGCCATCGTGAACGGCCCGGGGACCGTGATCTTGACCTGCCGGGTCGTGTGCGCCTTGAGGAAGCGCAGGTCATCGACCTCGACCGGGCGCAGGCGCCGGATCGGCCCCACGACGCGCGGCACGGGATTCGGATGGCCGCTGCGGTCGAGCGCCGTGCCCGGGTTGTCGAGGTCGACCCCAGCGAGTGCGGTCGCGAAGCGGTTCGAGTAGCTCTCGCGGCGGATCTCGCCGTCCGTGACGATGTCGAGCCCGGCCTCCTCCTGCGCACGGATCGCGACGATCGTGGCGTCGTCCTGCGCCTCGGCCAGGAACGGCTCGGGAACGCGCCACAGTTCCCGGGCGCGTACGCGCGGCGGGAATCGGCCGGCCAGCTTCGCGCGGTCGATCAGCCACTCGGGCTGGGGGAGGCTGCCGACGAGCATGGTGGGAAGTAGCATCGCCCAGGTCTCCGGTGGGTCAGTGGGCCGAGGCCACGGCGGGGTTGGCCGCGACGCCCGGCGGCTCCGGCCAGCCCCCGCCCTGCGTCACGCGCGCGCGGATGTCGTCGCCGTGCTCGCCGAGCAGCGGCGCCGGGCGCACGCTGCCCGCACGCAGACCGTCGAACTGCACCGCCGGTCGCACCGCCTCGCGGGCGGTGTGCGGCGCCTCGACGGGGACCACGAGTCCGAGGTGCCGCACCTGCGGATCGCCGACCACGTCGGCGACGCTGTTGATCGGAGCGCCCGGCACGTCGTTCGCGCGCAGGCGCTCGACCCACTCTTCGAGCGGCCGCTGACGGAACAGCCGGTCGAGCTCGGCGCCGAGCGCCTCGTAATTCTCGATGCGCAGCAGGCGGGTCGCGAAGCGCGGATCGCGGGCGAGCTCCGGAGCGTCGAGGGCGGCGACGAGCCCGGTCCAGAACTTCTCGAGCGAGGAGAGATGGATCGCCATCATTCCGCCGTCGGCGGTGTGCAGGATGTGCGCCTGCGCGAGGCGCGGACGGTCGCTCGACTTCGGAACCGTGCCGAGCGCGAAGTAGGCCGCGAACGGCTCGACGGCGAAGTGGGCCATGGCCTCGAGCATCGAGACCTCGACCACGTGGCCACGGCCGGAGCGCGTCCGCTCGAACAGCGCGCCGAGCACGCCGTAGGCGGCGTAGATGCCGGTGATGGCGTCCGCGAGCGCAGGACCCAGAAAGCGCGGCCGCTCGGGATCGACCACCACGCTGAGGAATCCGCTCAGGGCCTGCGCGACGGAGTCGTAGCTCGGACGGTCCACGTACGGGCCGCTCGACCCGAAGCCGCTGATTGAGCAGTACACGAGGCGCGGGTTGATGCGCTGCAGCTGCTCCGCCGACGCGCCGAGCCGCTCGGCCGTACCGGGACGGAAGTTCTGGATGTAGACGTCCGCCTCGCGCACGAGCTGGTTGAAGAGCTCGCGGTCGCCACCCTGCTTGAGATCGAGGCAGAGGCTGCGCTTGTTGCGGTTGTAGGCCTGGAAGTGGGGCGAGTACTGCCCTTCCTGGTAGGCGCGGTAGGGATCGCCGTCCGGACTCTCGACCTTGATCACGTCGGCGCCGAGGTCGGCCAGCATCATCCCCGCGCAAGGCCCGGTGATGAAGGTGCCTTGCTCGAGGACGCGGATGCCGCTCAGCACCGCCGGGCCGATCACGACTGGCCCTCGACGAAGCCTGCCGGTGCCGCGCCGTCGTAGGCGATGGCCGTGGAGCCGGCGTGGGAGAGCACGAAGCCGATGGGTCGCTGCTGCTCCTCGAGCAGGTGGGCGATCAGCCCCGCGGTGCGCGCGAGGATCGGCACGCCCTTGAGCGCGAGCAGCGGATAGCCCGCGTCGAGCAGCACGGCTGGTATCGCGGCCGACACGTTCATGGTCAGGTGCTTGCCGGTGAGCTCCGGCAGCAGGCCCTCAACCACGCGGGCTGCCTCGATGTGCGGTCCGGAGGTGCCGTTCTCAGCCGCTACAGCGAGCAAGCGCGCGGCGCGCGGATCGGCGCCCTTGTGCAGCGGGTGCCCGTAGCCGGGGACGGGGCGGCGCGCGGCCCGGTACTCGCCGACGACCTCCCGCGCGGCGGCCGCGAGATCACCGCCCACGGCGCGCGTCACGACATCGTCGAGGAACCGGCCCGCCGCCTCGGTGGAACCGAACACGACGGAGCCGCAGCCGAGGATGCCGGCCGCCACCGCCCCCTGCAGGGCCTCGGGCGCCGCGGCGAGCGTCATGCGGCTCGCCTGCACGCTCGGCACGAGCCCGTGTTCGGCAATCGCGACCAGCGTGGCGTCGAGTGCGGCGCGCTGCCCGGGCGTCGGCATCTGGCCGGTGATGAGCAGCCACACGTAGTCGCTGAATCCGGTGCGGCCGATCAGCTCGCCGCAGAGGTCCCGGCCCCGCACCACGATCGTTTCGGGGTTCGAGCCGCAGATCGCGGTGTGGCGGTGCTCCTGGCGTCCGATCTTCATGCGCGCCCCTGCTTACCGACTGTCAGGTATTTCGCTTTGCGAAAACTATTTCGTTGTGCGAAGATCATCTTCGGTTTGCCACGGCTTGTCAACGGGCCGTCACCGGCGCCTTGCGCAGGAGTCACCGCCAATGCCTCGCGCCCTACCCCCGACTGCACGCCGCGAGGTGATGGCCGGCCTCGCGAAAGGCCTCGAGGTCATCCTCTCCTTCACCCGCGAGCAGCCGACGCTGACGCTGTCGCAGGTCGCTGCGGCCACCGGCCTGCCGGCGGCAACCGCACGGCGCTGCCTGCACACGCTGGAGGAACTCGGCTACGTCGCGCGCAGCGGGCGCTCCTTCCTGCTGCGCCCGAAGGTGCTCGAGCTGGGAGCGGCGTACCTCGAGTCGATGAACATCGACGCCGTGACGCGCAACTACCTCGAGGACCTCGCGCTGCGCACTGGCGACTCCGCATCGCTCGCAGTGCTCGACGGCACCGAGATCGTCTACGTCGCGCGCGCCTCGCTGCGCACGCTGCTGCGCCTTGAGGCCCACGTCGGCAGCCGGCTGCCCGCCTACGCGACCTCCATGGGCCGGGTGCTGCTCGCCGGCCTGCCGCGCGAGCGACTGGACGCCTACTTCGAGCAGGCCCGGCTCGTGGCCCTGACGGAGCACACCGTGACCGACCGCAAGCGCCTCGAGCGCCTGATCGACTACTGCCGCCGCCAGGGCTACGCGGCCGTGGAGGACGAGCTCGCGATCGGCGTCGTCGCCGTGGCCGTGCCCGTTGTGGATCACGCCGGCCGCGTCGTGGCCGCGCTCAACAGCTCGGGTCACTCCAAGAAGCTGACCAAGGCACAGCTCGTGCGCGATCGCCTGCCCGTGCTGCGCCAGGTGAGCGAGCAGATCTCACGCGAGCTCGCGCACGTGCCCGCGCTGACGCTGAGCACGCAGGCCTGAGCGGTGGCGAGCCCGGCCGTGACTGCCCGCACCGGATCCAGCCGCTATCTCGACGCGGGCGATGCCCGGCTGTGCTACCGGGACGACGGCAGCGGTCCGGCGCTGGTGCTGGTCCACGGCTGGCTGCTCGACTCGACGATCTGGGCCGCCCAGGTGACGGCCTGGTCGTCGCGCTTCCGCGTGCTGCGAATGGATCGGCGCGGGTTCGGCGGGTCCTCGGGCTCACCCGACCTCGCGTCAGACGCCCGGGACGTGCTGCGGCTCCTCGACCGGCTCGGCATCGGGCGCGCCGCTATCCTCGGCATGTCGCAGGGCGCGCGGATCGCGCTGCACCTCGCCGACACGGCACCGGAGCGCGTCGCCTGCCTCGTGCTCGACGGCACCCCCGCCCTCGCCGGCCTGCCGGGCGACTGGCCGAGCGAGACCCCGGTCGAGCACTACCGCAACCTGCTGCTCGCGCAGGGCATCGGCGCTCTGCGCGACGAGCTCGCCACCCACTCGCTGATGAAGCTGCGCACGAGGGATCCCGTGGCGCGCGCCATGCTCGATGCGATGCTCGAGCGCTACGACGGGGCGGACCTCTTCGTCGCGCCGCCCGCGTCCATCGAGGTCGCGCCCGGGCGTCTCGCGGAACTCGCCATACCGATGCTGCTGCTGAACGGCTCACTCGACACGCCGGTTCGCCAACACGTAACCGAGGTGCTGGCCCGGCTGTTGCCGGTCGCCGAACGGCAGGTGCTGCCCTCGGCCGGCCACCTCGCCTGCCTCGACGCCCGCGAAACCTACAGTGCGGTCGTCCTCGAATTCCTCACCCGCAACCTGAACCGATGGGCCTGAGCGCCCGGGAGACGTCATGACCCGAATCCTCGTCCTCTACTACAGCAGCTACGGGCACATCGAGCAGATGGCCCACGCCCAGGCGGAAGGCGTCCGCAAGGTCGACGGCGTGGACGTCGTCGTCAAGCGCGTACCGGAGCTCGTGCCGCCCGAGGTCGCGAAGTCGGCCGGCTTCCGCCTCGACCAGCCCGCGCCGATCGCCGACCCGAACGAGCTCGCGGACTACGACGCGATCATCTTCGGTACGCCGACCCGCTTCGGCAACATGGCCTCGCAGATGCGGAACTTCCTCGACCAGACCGGCGGCCTGTGGATGAAGAACGCCCTTGTCGGCAAGTTCGGCAGCGTGTTCTGCAGCACCGCCAGCCAGCACGGCGGCCAGGAGACCACGATCACCTCCTTCCACACCACGCTGCTCCACCACGGGATGCTGATCATCGGCCTGCCGTACTCCTTCACGGAGCTGTCGTCGATGCAGGAGATCCAGGGCGGCACGCCCTACGGCGCGAGCTGCGTGACGGGCGCCGGGCCCGACCTGCGCATGCCGACGGAGCGGGAACTGCTGCTGTGCCGCTACCAGGGCCAGCACGTCGCGAAGATCACACGCCAGTACATGCGCGGCGCCGCCTCATAGGCGGTCCGTCTCGCGGATGAACCTCGCGAGGTCGTCGCGGTACTTCTTCATCGACGGCCCATGCAGGTACATCATGTGCCCGGCCTCGTAGTACTCGACGTCGATGCGCTCGCGCGCCTCCGGCGTGATGCGCAGGTGGTCGAGGTCGTGCTTCATGATGAAGTGCGGCGTGGCGAGGTCGTACCAGCCCTGCTGCACCAGCACGTGCAGCCCCGGGTTCATGGTCAGCGCGCGCGCGAGGTCGGGCACGGTGTTGGGCGCGGGCGAGAACCAGTCCTGGGTGCCCGGCTGCTTGTGCTTCCAGTCCCACTTCACGTCGAAGGCCGAGACTCGGTACTCCTCGTCGCGCCCGAACTCGAGCTCGTTGTGCAGGTAGTCGAGGAACGCCGCCGTGTAGGCCGGGCCTACCGCCGGGAAGAACGGGTCGTAGTTCATGTGCTCGGCGAGCGGGTTCATGGCCGGCCCCACGAAGCGCGAGTCGATGCGCCCGGCGATCTGGCGCTGGTCGCGCTTCAGCTCCTGCAGGAACTGAGTGTGGGTGACCTTGAGGTCAGCCTTCTCCCAGTAGTCGGGACGGGTGCCGGTGTAGGCAGCGAGCTTGGCGGCGACGGCGCGCTTCTCTTCGGCGGAGATCGTGTAGCCGCGCGTCAGCGCCGGCAGGTACTCGTCGTAGGCGAAGCGCTCGACCTCCGCCATGTACGCCTCGAGCGAGGCGGGCTTGTTGGCGATCAGGCCGTGGTACCAGGCCGTTGCCGCGAGCGTCGGCAGGTACAGGGCGTGCGGCAGGTCCACCTCGATGCCGTCCACGCCTGAGCTCGAGTTCAGGAACGGCGACACCAGCACCACGCCGTTGAGGTTCATGCCGTGCACGGTCTGCAGGTGGTCGGCGAGGCCCGCCGAGCGCATGCCGCCGTAGCTCTCGCCGAGCAGGTACTTGGGCGACGCCCAGCGTCCGTTCTCGGTGACCCAGCGCTTGATGAATGCGCCTACCGACTTGATGTCCTGGTCCACGCCCCAGAAGTCTGCGCCCTTGGCCTCGCCGAGCGGCTTCGAGAAGCCGGTGCCGACCGGGTCGATCATCACGATGTCAGTGACGTCGAGCACGCTGAACTCGTTGTCCACGCGCTGCGACGGCGGCGGCGGCGAGTAGTCGGGGTCGCCCACCACCACCCGCCGCGGCCCGAGGATGCCCATGTGCAGCCAGATCGAGGACGATCCCGGGCCACCGTTGTAGGCGAACATCACCGGCCGGCGCGACAGGTCCTCGACGCCGTCGCGCGTGTAGGCCGTGTAGCCGAAGCGCGCGATCGGCTTGCCCTCGTCGTTCTTCATGATCAGCCAGCCGGCGGTGGCGGTGTACTGCACCACCTCGCCGCCGATCCGCACCTTGTGCCGGGTGCGCGTGGCGCGGGGCTCGGGATCCGGCGCTGTCGCGGCCGCCGCCTGCGCCGCGGCGCCCGAGGCGGCGGGGGACGGTGTGTCTGCGGCGGGCAGCGGCCGGGTGACGGCGAGCAGCAGCACGGCGATCGCGGTCACCCGCAGGATGCGGGTCTGCAAAGCGTCAGCCTCCGGAGTTGTTGCGCGTGACGGCGTGGCCGCCGAACGACTGGCGCAGTCGCGCGAGCAGGCGGTCCGAGTAGGCGCCGCGGCCCTGGCTCGCGAAGCGCTGCATCAGTGCGAGCGTCATGACGGGCGTGGGCACGCCGAGTTCGACCGACTCGATCGCAGTCCAGCGCCCCTCCCCGGAGTCGGCCACCACCGGGGCGATGGACTCGAGCCCGGCGTCCTCGGCCAGGAACTCGGCCATCAGGTCGAGCAGCCAGGAGCGGATCACCGTGCCGTGGCGCCAGGACTCGGCGATCTTCGCGACGTCGAGTTCGAGGTCGTCGCGGGCGCGCAGCAGTGCGAAGCCCTCCGCATAGGCCTGCATCAGGCCGTACTCGATGCCGTTGTGCACCATCTTGGTGAAGTGCCCCGCGCCGCTCGGGCCGCAGTGCAGCCAGCCCGTCTCGGACCCGGGCGCCAGCGCGCGCAGGAAGGGCTCGACGCGCTGCACCGCCTCGGGCGTGCCGCCGACCATCAGGCCATAGCCGTTCACGAGGCCCCACACGCCCCCCGAGACTCCGGCATCCACGTAATGCAGTCCCTGCAGCGCCAGCTCGGCCGCCCGCCGCATGCTGTCGCGATACCAGGCGTTCGCCCCGTCCACGACGACGTCGCCCGGCGCCAGCAGATCGCGCAGCTCCGCGAGGGTCGCCTCGGTCGGTGCGCCGGCCGGCAGCATCAGCCACAGCACGCGGGGTGGCGCAAGCGCCTCCACGAGGGCGGGCAGCGTATCGGCCACGGACACCCCCTCCTCCGTCGCGAGCCCGGCCCGCGCGCCGGCGGCGCGGTCCCAGGCCGCCACCTCGAGCCCCGCCCGGGCGATCCGACGGGCCATGTTCCCGCCCATGCGGCCGAGTCCGACCATGCCGATGCGATGCTTCATGCGCTTCCCCCTTCGGTGCCTGCGGGCGGGTCGGCGGATGGTGGCTTGGGAAGGCGGCCTGCACAAGTGGCTCGCGCGCCTGCGAGAAGCCGCGTCACGACACAGAGTTCCACGTATTTCCCACGGGAGGGCACCGGGGTATCACTAGCGCCGCCGGGGCCCGGAGTTCGGGCCCGACGAGGGATCCCGATGACCACCAGCGAACGGAAATGGGTGTATGCATTCGAAACCGGCGACGGCAAGAACAAGATGCTGCTCGGCGGAAAGGGCGCCAATCTCTGCGAGATGACGCGCATCGGCCTCAACGTCCCTCCCGGGTTCGTGATCACCACCGAGGCCTGCCTGGCCTACCTCGAGGACACCCAGCGCCGGCTGCCCGAGGGCACGATGGACGAGGTCCGCGCCCACATGCGGGCGCTCGAGCAGAAGACCGGCAAGAAGTTCGGCGGCAGCGACGACCCGCTGCTCGTCTCGGTGCGCTCCGGCTCGGCCATGTCCATGCCGGGCATGATGGACACGATCCTCAACCTCGGCCTCAACGAGACCACGCTCGCCGCGCTGATCCGTCACACCGGCAACGAGCGCTTCGGCTACGACGCGTGGCGACGCTTCGTCCAGCTGTTCGGCAAGGTCGCGCTCGGCGTGCCCGACGCCGCCTTCGACGAGCAGTTCGAGGCCGTGAAGACCCGCGTCGGCGTCAAGCAGGACGTGATGCTCGGCCCCGACGACCTGCGTGACATCGGCGACCGGTTCCTCAAGGTCGTCCAGCAGCACACCGGGCGCCCCTTCCCGTCGGATCCGTACGAGCAACTCGAGATCGCGATCAAGGCCGTGTTCAACTCGTGGATGGGCAAGCGCGCCATCGACTACCGGCGCGAGTTCAAGATCACGCCCGCGATGGCGAACGGCACCGCCGTGAACGTCGTCACCATGGTGTTCGGCAACATGGGCAACGACAGCGCCACCGGCGTGGGCTTCACGCGCAACCCCGCGACCGGCGAGAACCAGATCTACGGCGAGTACCTCACCAACGCCCAGGGCGAGGACGTGGTGGCGGGCATCCGCACCCCGAAGCCGATCGCCGACCTGTCGATGGAGATGCCCGCGATCTACACGCAGCTCGTGGACCTGCGCAACCGCCTCGAGCGGCACTACCGCGAGGTCCAGGACTTCGAGTTCACCATCGAGCGCGGCACGCTCTACTGCCTGCAGACGCGCAACGGCAAGATGAACGCGGCGTCCATGGTGCGCACCTCGGTGGAGATGCACGAGGAAGGTCTGCTGTCGCGCGAGGACGCGATCCTGCGCGTCAACCCGGCGCACCTAGAGCAGATGCTGTTCCCGCGCCTCGACCCGAAGCACAAGGCGCAGCCGCTCGCGACCGGCCTGCCAGCCTCGCCGGGCGCGGCGAGCGGCCAGGCGGTGTTCGACGCCGACCGCGCCGAGACGCTCGGCCGTCAGGGCTCCAAGGTCATCCTGGTGCGCGAGGAGACCAAGCCCGAGGACATCCACGGCTTCTTCGCCTCGCAGGGCATCCTCACCAGCCGCGGCGGCAAGACCTCGCATGCGGCGGTCGTGGCGCGCGGCATGGGCAAGCCCTGCGTCGCCGGCGCCGAGGGTATCCACGTGGACGTCTCCGCCCGCCTCGCCTTCGTCGGCGACCAGGTGATCAAGGAAGGCGACGTCATCACCATCGACGGCAGCAACGGCCGCGTGTTCCGCGGCGAGGTGCCGACCGTCGAGGCAGATTTCTCGCCCGCGCTGGTGAAGCTGCTCGGCTGGGCAGACGCGTTCTCCCGGCTCGGCGTGCGCGCCAATGCCGACACACCTGACGACGCGGCCCGCGCCATCCGCTACGGCGCGAAGGGCATCGGGCTGTGTCGTACCGAGCGCATGTTCAACGCGGCCGACCGGCTGCCGATCGTCGTGGACATGATCGTCGCGGACACCCCGGAGGAGCGGCGCGCTGCGCTCGATCGCCTGTTGCCGATCCAGCGCGCCGACTTCGCCGGAATCTTCAAGGCCATGGCGCCGCACCCGGTGACCATCCGACTGCTCGACCCGCCGATCCACGAGTTCCTGCCGACCGAGCGGCAGCTCGAGGAGGACATCCAGCGCCTGAACGAGCTGCGCGGCGCAGCACGCGGCATGGAAGTGCTGGTCGAGGCGGCCCGGGCGGTCTCCGCCGACGGCAAGATCACCGGCCCGCTGCACGACCTCGCCGAGACGCGGCTCATCGACGCCGTCGTGGCGCGCAAGGAGGCGATCCTGCGCAAGGCCCGCGCGTTACGCGAGGTGAACCCGATGCTCGGCCACCGCGGCGTACGCCTCGGTATCACCTATCCCGAGATCTACACCATGCAGATCCGGGCGGTGCTAGAGGCCGCGGCCAACTGCATCCGCGCCGGCGTCGAGGTCCTCCCCGAGATCATGGTGCCGCAGGTGTGCACGGCCCAGGAGCTCAGGCTGGTCCGCGAATACATGACCGCCGTGCAACGCGAGGTCGAGGTCACCTACGGCGTGCCCGTGCCCTGCAAGTTCGGCACCATGATCGAGGTGGTGCGCGCCTGCATGCGCGCCGAGAACCTCGCCGAGGTCGCCGAGTTCTTCTCCTTCGGCACCAACGACCTTACCCAGGCCACGTTCTCGTTCTCGCGCGAGGACGCAGAGAACAAGTTCCTGCCCATGTACAACGAGCGCGGCATCCTGCAGGACAACCCGTTCGAGGTGCTGGACGTGAAGGGCGTGGGACGGCTCATGGCGCTCGCGGTCGACTGGGGCCGCGCCAGCCGCCCGGGCCTCAAGGTCGGCATCTGCGGCGAGCACGGCGGCCACCCCGCCTCCATCCGCTTCTGCGACTCGATCGGGCTCGACTACGTGTCGTGCTCGGCCCCGCGCGTGCCGATCGCGCGGCTGGCCGCGGCGCACGCGGCGATCGTCGGTGCGGTGGCGGTGGACAAGGCGGCCTGAGCGGACACAAGGAGCATTACGCATGAGACTGCTGATCTCTCTTATGGCGTCCGGCCTGCTGGTCGCCGCCTCCCCGGCCGGCGCCGCCGACCGCGGCTTCTACGCCGGAGCCGGAATCGGCCAGATGAACACCGAGGTCGACGACGTCCTCGGCCTGAACTACGACTTCGACGAGGATGACGTCGGGTTCAAGGTGTTCGGCGGCTACCGGTTCTTCCCGTGGCTGAGCGTCGAGGGCGCGTACCTCGACGGCGGAAGCCCTTCGATCAAGGAGTCCCGGGGTGGCGAGACGTTGAGGCTCGGCATCGACGTCTGGAGTCTCGTGGCGTCGGCCGTGTTCGCACTTCCGGTCGGCGAGCGATTCGAGCTGTTCGTCAAGCCGGGCATCGCCTACTGGGACGCCGAGACGCGCCTGGATTTCAGTTCCCCGAACTTCTCGGACAGCTTCAGGGAGGACGACAATGGCAGTGCGTTCTTCCTGGGTGCCGGCGCCGGTTTCGACGTCACCGACAATTTCGGCCTGCGCCTCGAGTACGAGTGGTTCGAAGTGGCGCCGGAATGGGACAGCGACAACGAGGAATTCGTCGACGAGCTCGATGCCAATGCCGGCTTCCTCTCGGCGAGCTTCCTCTTCAGGTTCTAGCTGCCGGCGCATCCAAGGCTGACCCGCACGGGGGCTCGCCCCCCCCGTGCGGCCCGTGCGCCCGGTGCACTGCGTTGAGTTGCGCGCGGTAAGCGATCATGCTTTCCCGCCCCATGCGCATGCCCCGCGATCATCGTTCGGAATTCAGGATCGCTCCTGACCATCCCGCCCTGCCCGGCCACTTTCCCGGCCGCCCGGTGGTGCCGGGGGTGCTGTTGCTGGACGGCGTCATCGAGGCCGCGACCCGCTGGCTCGGCACCCCGCTGCGCGTGCGCGGCCTGCGCCAGGCGAAGTTTCTCTCGGCGCTCCTGCCGGGCGAGGTGGCAACCCTCGAACTGGAACTGGCCGGCGATTCACTCGACTTCGCCATCCAGCGTGAAGGCACGACGGTCGCGAAGGGCTGCCTGCTCATCGACCCGGCGGTCGGATCGTGACGAAGGCATGGCTCGAGCGCCCCGAGGGCGGCAGCGCCTGGGCGCTGCGCCTGTTCACGGCGGTCGCGCTGGGACTGGGTCGGACGGTCTCGCGGCTGATCCTGCTGCCGATCACCGCCTACTTCCTGTTGCGCCGCGCGCCCGAGCGGCGCGCCTCGCGCGCCTACCTGGCCCGCGTGCTCGGGCGAACGCCGAGCTGGCTCGAGGTGGCGAGGCACTTCCACACCTTTGCCGGCGTGACGCTCGACCGCATCTACTTCCTGACGCAGACCCTGCGCCAGTTCGACACCCGCATGGTCGGCATCGAACAACTGCACCGCGCGATGGATCTCGGTCGCGGCGTGCTGCTGATCGGGGCCCACGTCGGCAGCTTCGACGCCCTGCGGGCGGCCAGCACCCTGCGTCCGGACGTCACCGTGCGCGTCGTGCTGGATGCGGAGCACAGCCCCGTGCTGTCGGCGATCCTGAGGCAGCACAACCCGCAGATCGCCGCCGGCATCATCAACCCGCGCAAGGACGGGACCGAGGTCGTGCTGGAGATCGGCGCCGCCCTGCAGCAGGGCGCGCTGGTCACGATGCTGGCGGATCGCGGCCGCCCGGGCAATGCGATGGTGAGCGTGGACTTCCTCGGCGACCCCGCGGAATTCCCGACCGCACCCTGGCAGATCGCAGCCGCACTGCACGTGCCCATCGTGCTGTGCGCCGGGCTCTATCGGGGCGGCCGGCGTTACGATCTGCACTTCGAGCAGGTGACCGAGCGACTGCACATCGACCGCCGCCAGCGCCAGCAGCAGCTGCAGGAAATCGTGCAGGCTTTCGCCGACCGGCTCGCGGAGCTGGTGCGTCTCGCTCCCTACAACTGGTTCAACTTCTATGATTTCTGGAACGAACGTGCACCGGGCGAGCTTGGCGCTGATGCTGGTCACGATGCCGTCGCTCGCAACTGAACTCGACACGGGCGCGCTGCTCGACAGCCTCGTGCGACCGGCGCCGGACAAGACGCTGTTCGTCGAGGTGCGCCATTCGGCGCTGCTCTCCGAGCCGATCTTCGTCACCGGCGAGCTCGAGCATCGCACCGACGGCGCCCTCGTCCGCCGCGTGGAGTCGCCCTATCGCGAGACGACGGAGTTGCACGACGAGAACGTACGGGTGGAGCGCGAGGGCAGCAAGCCGCGCCGCTTCTCGCTCGATCGCGCGCCCGAGCTGCGCGGCATGCTGGCGAGCTTCGGGGCCTTGCTCACCGGCGATCGCGAGGCACTCGAGCGAAACTTCGCGGTCACCGTGCAGGGCGACACCGAGCACTGGAGGCTCGAGCTGTCGCCGCGGGACGACCGACTCAAGCGACGGCTGGCCTCCATCGTGGTGGATGGCCAGCAGGATCGCCCTCGCTGCCTGACGCTGTCCGAGCCCGACGGCGATGCGAGCGTCATGGCGCTGGGCGTCGGGGATCGTGCCGAGTTGCCCGAATCGCTCGAGCGCGCGTCGCTGCAGGCCTGGTGCAGCGGCGAGAGCGGGCCCTGACCGATGTCGGCCGCCCGGAGGGGCCTGCTGCTGGTCGCCTGGATCGCGGTCGTTGCCGCGCTGGGTTGGCTCGTCGACCGCACTCTCGTCGTCGGCACCGACCTGCGGCTGTTCCTGCCGTCACCCCGCACGCCGCAGGAGCGGCTGGTGCTGGAGGAAATCGGCGAGGGCCCCGCGTCCCGCATGCTGCTGCTCACGATCGGCGGCTCGGATCCGGAAGCGGCGGCCGAGACCTCCCGCGGCCTCGTCACCGAGCTTCGTTCCAGCCCGGAGTTCCGCTGGGCGGCCAACGGCGAAAGCAACCTCGACGCGATCCCCGAACGCCTGCTCGCCTACCGCTACCTGCTATCGCCGACGCTCGATGGCACCCGCTTCGACGAGGCATTCCTGCGTGCCGAGTTCGCGGAGCGACTTCGCGACCTGGCCTCGCCCGCCGCGGCGTTTCTCGAGCCGTGGTTGCCGCGGGATCCGACGCTCGAGCTGCTGAAGCTCGCCGAGTCGTGGCAACCCGGGCAACAGCCACAGACGCAGTTCGACGTGTGGTTCGACACGTCGGGCCGGCAGGCCCTGCTCGTCGCGGAGACGCGCGCACCGGGCTTCGATCCGCAGGGCCAGCGCGCCGCCATCGATGCGCTGCAGGCAGCGTTCCTGCGGGTCCGGACGGAGCCCGGGCTCGCGCTCGAGGCGAGTGGCCCGGGCGCCTTCTCCGTGCTCATGAAGGACCGCACTCAGCAGGAGGCGCAGCGGCTCGGCGGGCTCGCCACGCTGGGCATGATCATGCTGCTGCTCGTCGCGTACCGGAGCTTGCGCGTGCTGGTGCTCGGCCTGTTGCCGCTCGTGAGCGCCGGCCTCGCCGGTCTCGCCGCCGTCAGTGCCGCGTTCGGCACGGTGCACGGCATCACGCTCGCCTTCGGGTTCACCCTGATCGGCGTCGCGCAGGACTACCCGATGCACCTCTTCAGCCACCAGCACCGCGGCCTCGACCCGCGGGACAATGCGCGCGCACTGTGGCCGACCCTCGCCACCGGAGTCGCCAGCACCTGCGTCGCGTATCTCGCCTTCCTGTTCTCGGGCGTGCGCGGACTCGCCCAGCTGTCCGTCTTCACGGTGACGGGACTCGCCGTCGCCGGCCTGACGACGCGCTACCTGCTGCCCTGGCTGGTCCCCTCACACGGAACGGACGTCGCTGCGTCCGGGCGGCTCGCACGCCTCTGGGGCCGGATCGCGGGCCTGCCGCGGCCGACGTGGCTCGGCGCGCTGGTGGCGCTGCTCTGCGTCGGTGTCCTCGCGCTTTCGCCTCGGCCGCTGTGGCAGGACGAACTCGGCGGCCTCACTCCCGTGCCGCGTGCGTTGATCGAGCGCGATTCGACGCTGCGGCGCGAGCTCGGAGCGCCCGACGTGAGGTACCTGCTGGTCATCCAGCACCGCGACGCGCAAGGCGTCCTCGAGCGGGCGGCGGCGATCGACCCGCAGCTCCAGGCGCTCGTGAGCGACGGAACCCTCGTGGGCTTCGATCATGCGGCGCGCTACCTGCCGACCGTCGAGCAACAACTGCGGCGGCGCGCTGCCCTGCCTGCACCTCCAGCACTTGAGGCAGCGCTCGCAGCGGCGCTCGGCGCGACGCCGTTCCGGTCCGGCGCGTTCGCGCCGTTTCTCGCCGATGTCGAGCGGGCGCGCCAGTTGCCACCGCTCGAGCCCGGGGACCTCGCGGGCACGCCGCTCGAGGCGCGCGTCGGCGGCCTGCTGCTCGAGCGCGACGGTCACTGGACGGGGCTCGTCACGCTCACCGGCCTGCGGGACGCCGCCGCACTCGAGCGGATCGCCGCCGCGAGCGAGGGCGTGGCCCTGCTCGACCTCAAGCAGGCGTCCGAGGACCTCGTCGCGCACCAGCGCGAACGCATCCTCTGGTGCCTGGCGGGCGCCGCGGTGCTGCTGGTGCTCGTGGTCGGCGTCGCCCTGCGCGACACCGGGCGCGTGCGCCGCGTGCTGGCGCCGATGGCGCTGACGACGCTGCTGGTGCTTGCCTCGCTGCACGTCGGCGGAGTTTCCATGAACCTCTTCCACCTGATCGCGCTGGTGCTTGCGGCCGGACTCGGCCTCGACTACGCGCTGTTCTTCGAGCGCGCGGCGGACGATCCCGCCGAGCAGCGGCGCACGCTGCACGCGGTGCTGGTCTGCTCGCTCTCGACCCTGATGGTGTTCGCGCTGCTGGCGCTGTCGAGCCTGCCGGTGCTGCGCGCCATCGGCGTCACGGTTTCCGTGGGCGTCGTGAGCAACTTCGTGCTGGCCCTGCTGCTCACTCGCCCGCCGAGGGGAGGCGTGTCGTGACCATCGAGGAGCGCATCGCGTCGCTGGTGCCGCACGCGGGCCGAATGTGCCTGCTCGAGCGGGTGATCCGCTGGGACGAGGAGTCCGTCACCGCGGCGACCGCCACCCACCGGGACCCCGCCCACCCGCTTGCGCACGACGGCCGGCTGCGTGCGATCCACCTGTGCGAGTACGGCGCGCAGGCCATGGCCGTGCATGGGGGTCTCATCGCCCGGGCGCGCGGCGGGAGGGCACGGCCCGGGCTGCTGGTCTCGCTGCGGGACGTCGTGCTCGGTTGCGACTTCGTCCAGGAGCTCGCGGGCGAGCTGATCGTCGAGGCGCGGCGCCTGCACGCCAGCGACTCGGCCTGGCAGTACGAGTTCCGGATCACGCATGCCGCGCAGCTGCTCGCTCAGGGGCGCGCGACGGTCTCCCTGGCATCCGCGATCTGAGCGCTGCCCCGGCCTGCGAACAGCGTCAGCAGCGGACCGGTCATGACGGTCGTCAGGATCGCCATGACCATGAGCATGGTGAAAAGGTCGCGGCCGATGACGCCCGCGTCGAGGCCCACCTTCATCACGATCAGCTCCATCAGGGCGCGCGCGTTCATGAGCGAGCCCACCGCGAGGCACGTGCGCCACGGGTAGCCCGCGATGCGCGCGCCTGCGGCGCCGCCGAGCACCTTGCCCGCCACGGCGGCGACCAGCACGATGAGCAGTGCGGCGAGCCCGGCGCCCGCGAAGGCGGAAGCGGTGGTGTTGAGGCCGGCCAGCGCGAAGAACACCGGCATCAGCACGATGATCGCGACGTACTCGACGCGCTCGATCAGCGCCTCGAGCAGGCGATCGTCGCGCGGCAGGGCGGCACCGAACAGGAAGGCGCCGAACACCGGGTGGACGCCGAGCCACTTGCTTGCGTAGGCGCAGGCGAAGGTGCCGATCAGCAGCATGGCCAGCAGCGGGCCCTCCGGGCGCCCGTCGCGCGCGAAATGCGAGATCGCGCGCGCCAGCAGCGGCCGCCCTGCGACGAGCACGGCCGCCGCCAGCACGATGAGACCGACGATCATCGTGCCGAAACGGCCCCAGTCCTCGCCGGAGTCGGCGAGCACCACGACGAGTGCCAGCATGACCCAGGCGAGCACGTCGGCCATCGCGGCCGAGGTGAGCGACAGCCGCCCGATCACCGAGTGCGTCATGCCCCGCTCCTTGAGGATCCGGGCCATGATCGGGAACGCCGTGATGGACATCGCCGCCGCCATGAACAGGGCAAAGGTCGGGAACGCCACGCCCGCCGGCGCGAACCGCCCGTAAAGGAGCACGGCCGCGGCCAGCCCGAAGATCATCGGCACGAGGACCGACATCGCGCTGATCCAGCCGGCGGCGACGAACTGCCGGCGGGCACCGTGGGGAGCGCGCAGCTCCGCGCCCACGATGAACATGAAAAGCACCAGCCCGACCTGCGACAGGCCGTCGAGCGCAGGCAGGCTGGAGGGATCGAACACCCGCGCGTGCCATCCGGGAAACAGCGCGCCGAGCACGATGGGCCCCAGGACAATGCCGGCCAGCATCTCCCCGATCACGGGCGGTTGGCCGAGGCGCCTGAGCAGCAGGCTGAGCAGCCTGGCGGTCCCGAGGATCAATACCAGTTGCAGCAGCAGCGGCGAATGCGGCATCGGCGCGGGCCGTCAGGCCGCGGTGTCGAACAGCAGGCGGGCGACGGAACCGGCCGGCGGCGTGCCGAGCAGGCGCAGGACCGGGCCGGCGTCGAGCCCCGGCACCTTCGCGCAGGCGGCGGCGACGATCTCGCGGGCCAGCTGCCGCAGCTGCCCCGTGGTCTGCTGCATGCGTGCCACGAGGGCCTCGTCGGCGAGCGAGTCGCGCAGTCCGCGGTTGAGCTCCGTGAACCAGTCGAGCCGCGCCTGGTCGAGCAGGATCGGCGGATTGCGCCGCTCGCTCCGCGGACTGCGGGCCGACCACTCGCGCAGGAAATCCTGGATGGCGAAATTGAGCTCCTTGCTGGCGTTGAGTTCGTCACGCAGGCGCGACAGCATCGCGAGATCCGTCAGCCGGCGCTGGAAGTACAGCTGGCACAGCACGCCCCAGTAGTACGTGTAGTCCCAGACCACCTTCACCGGCAGCACGTCCGGATCGCCGAAGAGCGCGTACTGGTTCCGGTACAGGGACATCGTGCTGTCGCAGAAGGACATGAAGAACTGCTCGTAGAGACGCGCGTACGAAGCGACCGCCTGCCCGGCGCGGTCGTGCGCAATGAGTTCCGTGATGTAGGTATTGGCAATGGCGATGAAGTCGCTCCCCGGGGAATAGAACGGGTCGAGGAACACCCCGGATTCGCCGGTCATCGCCCAGCGCTGGCCCGAGAAAACCTTCCTGCAGCCGTGCGAGAAGTGCTTGAGGAAGGCGAAATCCTGCAGCACGTCGCCCCGCGACTCGAGGTCCTCTGCCAGTCGCGGCTGGAACTCGCGCAGCCATTCGAGCGCGCGCCCGTAGCTGTTGATTCGGTTCAGCGGGTGGATTCGCCCGTCCGCCACGATGCCGACCGAGTGCGAACCGGACGCGAGCGGGATCAGCCACACCCAGTACCCGTCGCCGACCAGGTGGTTCGTGGAGAGCCAGCGATTCGGCGGGTTGCAGCGCCCGAGCCACTGCGGGTCACTCGACCAGGCGTTGACGTCGATCCGCCCGTCGATGCGGAACCAGGCACTGTTCACGTCGTGATCGTTGTCGAGCCCGAGGCCGAGCTGGCGCTTGAGGATGCCGGCGCGACCGGACGCGTCCACGACCCAGCGGGCCTCGATCTCGAGCGGCACGCCTTCGCGCCCGCAGCGCACCCGGTGCGCTGCCTCGCCGGCACCGAGATCCACCTCGCGCACCGTGACTCCGTCGACGAACTCGATGTCCATTTCCCGTGCGCGCTGCGCCAGGTAGTTCTCGAAGATGCCGCGGTCGATCTGGTAGCCGGGGGTCGTGAAGTAGGTGCTCGCGCCGACTTCCAGCACCGCATCGATGTCGCGGCGGCCTTCCGAGAAGAAGAAACGGAAGCCGAACTTCTTGAGCTGCCGACCGACCAGGTGTTCCTTCAGCCCGAGCACCGTGTCGAAGTAATGGGCAGCGATCTCGACCGTGGACTCGCCCACCTTGTGCGTCGCTTCCGGCACGGGATGGCGACGCCTCTCGAGCACGACGATGCTGAGATCGGGGAATCGCTGCCGCAACTGCAGCGACAACGTCAGCCCGGCGAGCCCGCCGCCGAGGATGGCGACGTCCACACGCTCCGTCTCGGCCACCCTCGCCTCCGGCCCGGTTATTGCGGGTCGTACCCGGTCGGGCCGCCGACCGCCTCAGCGTAGTTCATCTGCAGGTACTTGTTCGTCAGCAGGACGATCCGGTGCATCATGTCCTTGTCCTGGCCGCCGATCGTCCAGGCACCGCTCATGGCGGCCGCACGCTGGTAGAACTCGGGCTCCGCGATCAGGTTGCCGCTCGGCTGCTCGACGATCTTGAGCTTCATCACGACGTACGAGTCGCCGGCGAGCGCGCCGGCCCAGAAACGGGCTCCGCCGCTGACGACCTTGAGCTTCTCGATGCGCGGCTCGAGCATCAGCTTCTGTCCCCGCGTGCTGCCGGCGGCATCGGTATTCCACTGCGCGATGATCGGGCCGGTCTCGTTGTTCATGTGCTCCTGGATCTTCCCCTTGGCCTTCTCCTTGCCGGCGTCTCCCGCGAGCGGCGGATCCATGGCGATCGGCAGCAGCTCATAGGCGTCGTAGCCGCCGAGCGGATTCGCCGGCGGCGGATTCTGCGGCTCGGCGACGACCGCGGCGCTGAAAGTGAGCATCAGGATGCACGCAGCGATGGTTCTCATGGGTTGGCCCTCAGGGCGATTCGGGGAAATCGAACTCCATCTCGAGCAGCAGGGTGGGACTGAGGCCCACCCGGATCATCCGAGGCTGCCTCATGGCGACAGCTTCGCAGAACGGCATGCAGCCTGCCATCGCGTTATCCGCAACCGCCGCGAGATTGCGCGCGAGCGGCGCGGTCCGCTCCGTCCCGCGCGTCGTGCGCCAGTGCACCCGCGCCAACACGCCTGGGCCGGCAGTCGGCGCCAGCACCACGCCCACGCCGAGCACGCCGTGGCTCGTGACCACCGTGGACAGCGGGCCGCGCGCCTCGATGTCGTAGGCGACCAGCAGCGTCGGGCGTCCGCCCGCCTCGGCCTGGGTCATCGCCTCGAGCAGGCCCTCGCCGAAGGTGTCCTCCCAGGCCGTGAGCGCGGTGTAGGGCTGCATCGACCCGGTGCCGATGCTCCAGTAGCCCGCGGCGGCGTTGAGCACCGAGTTGTGGAAGCGGATCGGCGAGACCATTGCCGGGGTGCGCGCCAGCGTCTCGCTCATGTAGTCGTTGATGGCGAGGTCGCCGTGCGTGGTCGCGAACACGCTGGCGACCTCGCGCGGCTCGACGCCCGCGCTCTCGCAGGCGCGGGCCGCGACCTCCAGGGCGATGGCCACGGTGTCCGGCGCGCGGCGACGCTCGGTCGGAGCGAGCAGCGTCGGCGCGGGCCGTGCGGCCTGCGCCTCGGGTGCCACCGCCTCGCCGCGGAGCACGGGTGCGGCGACCGCCCAGCCCGGCAGGCGTGGTGCCCAGAGCGAAATCCCCGCGACGTGGACGGTGTGCGTGGTCATCGCGGCCTTAGTCGATACGCTCGCGGCCGAACAGCAGCGCGCAGTTGCTGCCGCCGAAGCCGAACGAGTTGCTGAGCGCAACCCGCACTTGCGCACGCTCCGTGGCGAGGCGAAGCTGCGGACCGCAAGCCGGGTCGAGCGTCGCGGTGTTGAGCGTGCCGGGCGCGAGGCCCTCCTGCAGCGCGATGAATGCGATGACGGCCTCGACGATACCGGCTGCCCCGAGCGTGTGCCCGGTCCAGCCCTTGGTCGAGCTCGCATGGGTCGTCGCCGGGAAGAGCTCGGCGATCACCCGCGCCTCGACCTCGTCGTTCTTCTGGCTCGCGGTGCCGTGCAGGTTGATGTAATCGACGGACTCGGGCCCGAGCCCGGAACTTGCGAGCGCCGCCTCGATCGCGAGCCGCGCCCCGAGGCCGTGCGGGTGTGGCGAGGACATGTGGTGCGCGTCGCTCGACTCGCCACAGCCTAGGAGCCACGGCCCGGCCTCGCCGTCGCGTTCCAGCAGGGCAAAGCCGCCGGCCTCGCCGATGCTGATGCCACGGCGCGCGACGTCGAACGGGCGGCAGGGCTCAGGCGAGACGAGCTCGAGCGAACTGAAGCCGAACAGCACGCTGCCGCACAGGGTGTCCACGCCGCCGACCACCGCGGCGTCGGCGATGCCGAGCCTCAGCAGCCGCTCGGCGTGGGCGAACACCTTTGCGCTCGAGGAACAGGCCGTGCCTACCGTCACCGCGACGCCTTCGAGCGCGAGGGCGGCACGAACGAAGTCGCCCAACGAGTGCGGCGTGTGCACGATCGGGCGACGCAGGTCCTCCGGGTAGCGGCCGTCCGGCAGCAGCCGTCGATAGGCCTCCTCGGTCGCGCCGATGCTGGAGGTGGAGGTTCCGAGCACCAGCGCCACGCGATCGGCGCCGTAGCGCTCGCGCGCCGCGAGCGCCCGCTCGCGGAAGCCGTCGCAGCCGAGCGCCAGCCACGCGAGGCGGTTGTTGCGGCACTCCCACGCCGCGAGGTCCGCAGGCAGCGCACAGCCCTCGATCCCCGGCACCCGGCCGATGAAGGTCGCGAGCGGCGCTTCGGTGAAATCGTTGGCGCGCAGTCCGCTGCGACCCTCGCGCAGGGCCGCGGCCAACGCCGGTACGCCCGCCCCGCACGCGCTCGCCACGCTGTACGCGGATATTCGCAGGGGCCGCATCACGCGAGGATCTGCCGCGGGGACCGCCGATCCCGTGGCAACCGGTCAGCCTCCCTCGGCCTGCGACTGCGCCAGGGCAAGCTGCACGGTGATGTCGTTCACGAGGTTGTTCACCCACTTCGGGTAGTTGCGGTGGATGTACCGGTTGTCCTTCTTGACCTCGTAGTCGAGGTTGGTGCTGTCGAGGTAGCTGAGCTGGATCGACTGCGTGTCGTACTTCACGCCGAGCTTCGCCATGTGGGTGCGGATGTTCAGGGTCAGCTCCATGGCGCCGGGATCCTGACGCGTGACGAGCCAGCCGCGCTGCGCGCCCCCGAGGCGGATCGCCTTCGCGACCGCCTTGTCGTCGAGCCCGGCCGGCACCGGGATGGGTGCGGGATCCACCAGCGGTGTCGCGGCCATCAGCAGCAGCGCCACGGGCAGGAACAACAGCGCCTTGAGCCTGTTTCCGATCATGAGTGAAAGCCCTCTTATCTGCGTGGACCTGGAAAGCCGCCAGGCGCGCGCCCACGGGCCGCGCGGATCAGGCGGCGCGCTTGCCCTGGATGTAGTCCGACAACGTCCTGAGCGACGCGAAGATGCGCTTGTTGTCCTCGTCGTCCGCCTTGAGCTGGACCCCGTAGCGCTTCGAGATCTCGAGCGCGAGCTCGAGCGCGTCGATGGAATCGAGCCCGAGTCCGGAACCGAACAGGGACGCGTCCGGGTCGATGCCGGCCGGATCCACCCCCTCGAGGTTCAGCGCACCGACGATCAGTTCGGCGAGTTCTTTCTGTTCTGCAGTCTGGGGTGCGGCCATGGATCCGGTGGCGCGGGCGCGCCGTCTTCGTGCACTTTTCAAAGTGTATCATGCGACCTGCGGCGAGCCAGAGCGCGCACCCGTGACGAGCAGCAAAGCGGCCCCCTGTACAAGCCCTCCACAGCAGTGCGACGTGGTCGTCGTGGGCGGTGGTCCGGCCGGCTGCACGGTCGCCACGCTTCTCGCGCGGCAGGGTTGGTCGGTGACGCTGCTCGAGAAGGACAGGCATCCGCGCTTCCATATCGGCGAATCGCTGCTGCCCATGAACCTGCCGATCCTCGAGCGCCTCGGCGTGCTCGAGGCCGTCGAGCGCATCGGCGTGCGCAAGGTCGGCGCCGACTTCCCCGCTCCCACGCCCGAGGGCTACAACGTGTTCCGCTTCGGGCGCGCGCTGGACCCGACCTGGCCGCACGCCTTCCAGGTCCGTCGCGACGAATTCGACACGCTGCTGTTCGACAACACCCGCGCCAGCGGCGTGAGTGCCTGGCAGGGACACCGCGTGACCGGCCTTGAGCTCGGCGCGGACGCCGTGCAGGTGTCGGGCCGGTCGGACGACGGCACCCCCTTCGGTTGCGGCGCGCGCTACCTCGTCGATGCCACCGGCCGCGACACGCTGGTCGGCAACCGGTTGGAACTCAAGCGCCGCAGCAGGCGCCACCAGAGCGCGGCGCTGTTCGCGCACTTCAAGGGCGTCGAGCGGCGGCCCGGCGAGGACGCCGGTAACATCAGCATCTACCGCTTCGAGCAGGGCTGGGTGTGGCTCATCCCGCTTCGCGAGGGCATCACCAGCGTGGGCGCGGTGTGCTGGCCCGACTACCTGAAGCGGCGTCGCGGCGACAACCGCGAGTTCCTGATGCAGACACTGCAGTCGATCCCGGAGCTGTGGCGGCGCATGGAGCACGCAGGGATCACCGGCAACCTGCACGCCACCGGCAACTACACCTACGCATGCACGCGCACGGCCGGGCACCGCTGGATCATGGCCGGCGATTCCTACGCCTTCGTGGACCCCATTTTCTCCAGCGGCGTCTACCTCGCCATGCACACCGCCGAGCAAGCGGCCGGAGTCGTCGATGGCGCTTTGCGCGAGCCGGCCTCGGAGCGGGCCCGGCAGCGTGCGTACCGCCGGCAGGTCGATCGCGGCCTCGCCACCCTGTCGTGGTTCATCTACCGCTTCACCACGCCGGCGATGAGCAACCTGTTCGCCAACCCGCGCAACGACCTGCAGCTCAAGCAGGCGATGATCTCGATGCTCGCGGGGGATGTGTTCCGCGACAACGGCGTTCACTGGCGCCTGCGCGTCTTCAAGGCGATCTACCTGGCGACGGCGCTCGGCGACCTTAAGGCACAGTTCCGCAGCTTCGTGTGGCGCCGCCGGCAGGCCCGCGCGCTCTTCAGCGGCGGCACGACCGGGCAGGACGCCACCTGACATGCCGTCGCGCCCACGGCAAGCGGGCGGCCTGCGTGCCAGCTACACCAAGCTCGGCAGGTCACCGCTCGCAGAGGACGTCCTGGCAGCCGCCGTGTTCGGCGCGCAGGGCATCGCGCCTTCCGACCCTCGCTGCCTGCGCATCGATCTCGAGCCGCTGGTCGGCGCCGGGCTGAGCGAAGTCTGGCGGGGCGAAGAAAGCGTGCGCATCGGTACGGCCGGGCCCATCCGCTACGTCGAGGACGGCCGGCATCTCGCCGGGTGGATCGACCTCGAGGAGGCCGGGTTCCACGGCCTCGAGGAGGCCGCGGAGGCCGCCTACCTCGGCCTGCTGCAGTTCCACGCGACCACGTCGTACCGCCACGTCTGGCGCATCTGGAGTTTCGTCGCGGACGTCAACGAGGGCACTGGCGACGACGAGCGCTACAAGCAATTCTGCCTCGGGCGTGCCCGGGCCTTCGCGGCCGTGCACGCGACGCTGCCGGGCATCGGCTACCCGGCGGCCACCGCGGTCGGCAAGACGACCGGCGCACGACGCAGCCTGCAGGTCTGCTGGCTCGCGGGGCGGGATCCCGGCGTCGAGATCGAGAACCCGCGCCAGCTTTCCGCCTATCGCTATCCGCGCCGCTACGGGCCGGCGGCACCGAGCTTCTCCCGGGCCATGCTCGTGCCCGGGCCGCTGCTGCTGGTCTCGGGCACGGCCAGCATCGTCGGGCACGAGTCGATGCACCCTGGCGACGCGGTCGCCCAGATGCACGAGACGCTCGACAACTTCGACGCGCTCCTGGGCCAAGCCGGCACCACGGGGGCCCTGAGTTTGCCGAGGATGGGGGCGGACAGCCTGCTCAAGGTCTACCTTCGTCACGCCAGCGACGCGACATTGATCGAGCGCGCCTTGCGGGAGCGCATCGGCGCGGAAGTCCCGGTGCTGATGCTCGCGGCGGACATCTGCCGGAGCGAACTCCTGATCGAGATCGAGGCGGTCGTGCCCGGCTGAACCGCACGGCCGGACGCACCTCGACGCTCAGTGCCTGAGGGCGGCCAGGAGCTGTTCGCGCGGCAGCTTGCCGACTTCGTTGCGGGGCAGTTGCCGCACCAGCACCAGCGGTCGCGGCAGGAAGACGGGATCGACGGCCGGCCCCAACGCCGCGAGCACCTGCGATTCGGTCAGGCCCTCCGCGACCACCAGCGCCGCAAGCCGCTGCACCGCCGCGCCTTCCGTCCGGTCGAGCTGGAATACGATCGCGTCGGACACGCCAGGGACCGCGAGCAGTCGTCGCGTCAGGTCCCCGAGCGAGGCTCGCTTGCCGCCGACTTCGACCAGGTCGGCGTTACGGCCGCGCACCACGAAGCGGCCGTCATCGCGCAGATCGAGGACGTCCTGCAAAAGCACCGTCGAGCCAAACCACGGCGCACCGACCCTCGTGCCCGTGCCGGCCGGTTGCAGGGTCACGCCCGGATAGGGGCGCCAGGCGTCCTCGCAGGCCGTGCGCCGCGATGCGATCACGCAGGTCTCCGTCGAGCCGAAGAACTCGACGACTGCGGCTCCGTGGCGTCGCTCGACCGCCTCGGCCGTGTCCCGGTCCAAGGGCGCCGTCGCGGAGACGACGACGTCCAGCGGCGGCAAGGGCTGCGACGACTGGAGCAGCGCGCGCAGGTGCACGGGCGTAGTGACCAGGATGCGGGGCCCCGGCAGTTCCTCGAGCGCCGCCGCGATGTCCGCAGGATAGAGAGGACGCGCCGCATGGACGCCCACACCGCCCAGCAGCGGCAGCAGCACGGTCAGTTCCATGCCGTACATGTGCTGGGGTGGAACCGTAGCGAGGATCCACGGCATCGAATGAGTTCGCTCCGGCCGCAGCGCCTCGCGGATGCGCGACGCGTTGAACGCCATCGCCGCGCCGAACGCGCCCCAGGTTTTCGGATGGGGTTGCGGCCGACCGGTGCTGCCGGACGTATAGCCGACGACGACGACGCGATCGGAAGGGATCGAAGGAAAGCGCAGACGATCGGCGGGCGCCGGGTCGCGACTGCCCTCGACGAGTTCATCCTCGAGCCGGTACGAGCCCGGATGCTCCTCCATCACCTCGGCCACGACGGCCGGTGCGCGCGACGGGGGCAGGAGGCACGCCTGGCCGCGGATCAGCAGCGCCACGAACGCGACCAGGAAATTGTCGCGCCGCTCGCACAGGTTCAGCGCCGCCGGTCCGTCCGGCAGGCGCATGGCCAGGGCGCCTGCCATGGCCATGAATCGGTCGATGCCAACGACGGCCCGACCTGCGAGCAACATCAACCCACGCGGGTCGCCCTGCCGCCCGGTGAGACTCGGGTCGCCACCCGTCATGCGGGCGACCTGCATGTGGCCAGCTGCGCGTCGTTCATGACCGGGCCGCGCCCTGAGACCTACTGCGTGGCGATTGCTGCCGAGATCGTCGGGTTGTCCCGGACGAGCTTGCGGATCGCGCCCGCGTAAAGCTCGGGCATCTTGGCTTCAAAGCCGCTCTTGGCTCCGGTCCAGAAGGAACCTTCGATGAACTGAGTGTCCTTCACGGTGCTCTGCGCCAGCACGGCGCCGTCACGACCGAGTACCCGGGCGTCAAGTTCGTACCAGAACTTTCCATCGAGCATGCCGTCGAAATTCCAGTCCTTCACGGCAACGTCCAGCAAGCGTGCCGCCCCGTCAGGCGCAACGACCGAATGGCCGAGCGACTGCAACTCCTTGGCGAGGTCGCGCTGCAGGAGGGTCGCGAGCGGCTGCTTGTCCTGGGTGGTGACGTCCCAGGGGTTGCCGAATCCACCCCGGTACTTGCCGATGAAATAGGGCGGCTTGTCGCCACTCGTCACGTAGGGCCGTTCGTCGTGGACCTTCACGGCCACGGCGCTGCCGGTTGCAGCGACCGCGGGCCCCGCTTCGTAGCTCGCTGGCAGCGACTGCCCGACGACACAGCCGCCGAGGAGCGTCGCGCCCGCCAACAGCACCGATAGAGAAAAGGTCCGTCGATGGATCATTAGGGTTCTCCGATTGTCACCGTGGCGGGACAGCGCCGGGCATGCTCAGGGCCAGCGCCGGAACACCAGCGACGTGTTGACTCCGCCGAACGCAAAGTTGTTGTTCATCACGTGCTCGATCTCGAGCCTGCGACCGTCGCCAGTGATGTAGTCGAGTTCCCCGCAACGCGGATCGACGTTCTCGAGGTTGATCGTCGGGGCGAACCAGCCGGTCCGCATCATCTCGATGCTGAACATGGACTCGAGCGCGCCGCACGCGCCGAGCGTGTGACCGAGGTAGCTCTTCTGCGAGCTGAGCGGCATGCGCGGTCCGAACAGCGCCGACGTGGCGCGCGTCTCGGCGATGTCGCCCTGCTCGGTGGCCGTTCCGTGCCCGTTCACGTAGCCGATCTCGGCCGGCTCGAGCCCGGCCGACTGCAGCGCCAGCTCCATCACGATCCGCATCGTGTCCTCCTCCGGACGGGTGACGTGCGTGCCGTCGGAATTGGTGGCGAATCCCACGACCTCGGCGTAGATCGGCGCCCCGCGGGCCTGGGCGTGGCCGAGTTCCTCGAGCACCAGCATGCAGCCGCCCTCGCCGATCACGAGCCCGTCGCGGTCGCGGTCGTAGGGACGCGGCGTCGAACCCGGATCGTCGTTGCGGCGACTCGTGGCGTACAGCATGTCGAACGCCATCGCCTCGCTCGGGCAGAGTTCCTCCGCGCCGCCGCCGAGCATGACGTCCTGGTACCCGTGCTTGATCGCCTCGTAGGCGAACCCGACGCCCTGGCTGCCCGAGGTGCAGGCCGTCGAGGTGGGAATGATGCGGCCACGCAGGCCGAAAAAGATGCCGACGTTGGCCCCGGTCGTGTGCGGCATCATCCGCACGTAGGAATTGGCGTTCAGCCCGGGCGCATCGCCGGTGAGCAGCATCTGGGCGAAATCGCTGATGTCGGGCGTGCTGCCGATGGACGAGCCGCAGGCGACGCCGACACGCCCCGAGCGCAGCACCGGGTCGCCGAGCAGTCCCGCGTCGGTCAGCGCGAGCTCGGCGGCCCGCACCGCGAGCTGCGACACGCGGCCCATGCTGCGCAGCTGCTTGCGGCTCCAGTGCTCTGGCGGCGCGAAGCCCTCGATCGGCGCCGCCAGTCGGGTGTTGAGATCCTTGTAGGCATCCCAGGCCGGCATCGTGCGCACGGCGTTGCGACCCGCACGCAACCCCGCTTCGATGGTCGGCCAGTCCGAGCCCAGGGCACACAGGCCCGACATGCCGGTCACGACCACGCGGCGCATCAGCAGAGCCCCCCGTTGACCGCGATCACCTGGCGAGTCACGTAGGACGCACCGGGCGACATCAGGAAGGACACGACGGCGGCCACTTCGTCGGCCGTGCCCATGCGCTGCGCCGGAATCGCCTTCAGGATCTCCTCGACCGGCGCGTGCTCGTGGGCCATGTCGGTCTCGATGAGTCCGGGTGCAACGCAGTTGACCGTGATCGCGCGCTTCGCGAGTTCGACCGCGAGCGCCTTGCTCGCCCCGATCACACCGGCCTTGGCGGCGCTGTAATTGACCTGCCCACGATTGCCGATCAGGCCGGACACCGACGACAGCGTGACGATCCGACCCGGCGCACGGCGACGCACCATGGGCATCACGAGCGGCTGCAGCACGTTGTAGAACGCGTCGAGGTTGGCGTGGATCACGGAGTCCCAGGCTTCCTCGCTCATGGCCGGGAACGCTGCGTCGTGCGCCAGGCCGGCGTTGCACACGACCCCGTAGTAGGCGCCGTGCCGCGCGATGTCGTCTCCGATCAGCTCGGCGCAACGTGCCCGGTCGCACACGTCGAACTGCAGGCAGCGCGCCCGTCGGCCGAGTCCGCGCGCCTCCACGGCCACGGCCTCGGCCTCCTCGGCCCGCGAGCGGCAATGCACCACGACGTCGTAGCCGTCCCGCGCCATGCGCAGCGCGATGGCGCGGCCGATGCCTCGGCTCGATCCCGTCACCAGTACGGTGCCCGGATCAGTCATCGCGCGCGCACTCCGACTCCAGGAACGTATCGTCCAGCGGCTGGTACACGGTGAGGGCGCCCGATGCCAGCCGCTCGCCGGCCCTCGAGATCGTGCAGTCGAACACGGCCCGCCCCTCCTCGTCCTCGGACGACTCGACGACCTCGACCCGCAGCGTCTCGCCGCAGCGAAAGTCGCCTCCGGGGGCCGCGTACGATCGCACGCCGAGCAGCAAGCCGATCGCGGCCGGGCGCCCGTGCGCGGCGAGGGAGCGCTTCCCTGCCAGAGCCGAGATCGCCTGCGCCATGATCTCCGGCCCCACCCACGCCGGCAGGTTGCCGTCGGCATCGCTGAACGCGGTGCCCGGCCGCACGAGCACGCGGGCCTCGAGCCGATCGGCGGCCACCAGCGTGATTTCGTCGAGCAGGATCGCATCGTCCTGGTGCGGTATGGGCAGGACGGCCCGGGTGGCCCGGCTGACCCGCCGGGGCGTCATGCGTTCCCCCGCGCCAGTGCCGCGCGCACGACGCCCACGAAGTCCGGCGGCGTCGCGAACTGCAACTCGCCGCTGCGCATATCCACGGCGACCTGCACCGTGCGGCCCCGCGCGATGCGCGCGCCGTCCAGCGGCCGGGTGACGAGGTAATTGACCGCGAGGCGCGCCTCCCACTCGACCAGCGAGGCACGCACCCGCAGCCGCTCGCCGAAGCGCGCAGGGCTCAGGTACTTGGTCTGCAGTTCCACGATCGGCCACGCCACGCCGGATTCCAGCATGCGCTCGAGGCCGTAGCCGAGCTCGTTCATCAGCGCCCAGCGGGCGTTCTCCAGGTAGCGCAGGTAGTGGCCGTGCCACACAACCCCGACCATGTCGACGTCGTGAAAGCGCACGTCCACGTCGACGTCGGCGAACAGTGCGCCCTGCGCCCTCACGCCAGCCTCGGCGCCGTGGCGGCCGCGGTGCGCAGCCGTCGCGCGATCAGCCTCGGCGCCCGACGCAGCATGCCGAAGAAAAGCTTCGTGTGCATCGCCGTGATCAGCCCGTTGTCGCGGACCAGGCGGAAGTGCGAGCGGCCGTCGAGCGGATAGTGCACGCGCGTCGGCAGCCATCGCATCGCGACGCCGCGCCAGTGCAGGCGCACCAGCACCTCGACGTCGAAGTCCATGCGGCTGCCGGGCGGCTCCGCCTCGAGCACCGGGAGCACGACGGCCAGCGGGTACACGCGCAGGCCACACATCGAGTCCGGGATGTCGAACGACAGCGTGTTGAGCCAGACCATGACGTGCGTGAGGTAACGCAGGTACAGCCGGTGGCGCGGCACGCTGGCGTCGAACAGCGGCCGCCCGCAGACGAGCGCCGCCGGCTCGGCGAACGCGGTCGCGACGAACCTTGGCACGTCGGCGGAGTCGTGCTGCCCGTCGGCGTCGATCTGCAGGGCGTGGGTGAATCCCGCCGCGGCCGCGGCCTTCAGGCCCGCCAGCACGGCGGCGCCCTTGCCCCGGTTCTCGGGCAATCGCAGCAGCCGCACCTCGGGATCCCCGGCCGCCAGTCGCCGCAGTTCGTCGGCGCAGGCCGGGCCCGATCCGTCGTCCACGAGCAGCACCGTCAGGCCGTGCGCGCGCAGGCCGGCGGTCGTCGCCCCCACCGCGAGCTCGTGGTCGAAGACCGGCACCACGGCGCACAGGCTACTCATGCGCGGCCCCGAACTGCAGGCGTCCGGTCGCGACCACGGTGTCACCACAGGTGTAGCGGAAGTGGACCTGCCCCGGGTGCGGACCGCGCTCCAGGCGTGCGTCGAGGCACATGCCGGGCCGCAGCACGCGACGGAATTTCGCCGCGGCGATACCCGTCATCGGCCCGACGGCCAGCCCGTGGGCACCCGCCAGTTCGATGGCCCAGCCGACCTGCAGGACGCCCGGCACGATCGGCGCGGACGGAAAGTGCCCGCGAAAGATCGCCATGTCGTAGGGAACCCGCAGTCGGCAGTCGAGACCGCCGGCCCCGGGGTCTGGCACGACGTCGCTCACGATCGGCATCCACGCGGGCCGGACGTCGACGTGCTCGAGGTCCTGCGGACCGGCCGCCAGTTCTTCGACCAGTCGCCACTCGATGGCCGCGGCCGTCCCGAGCTGGTGCCGGACCAGGTCGTGCTCCCATTCGGCCACCAGGTGCGGCTTGCCGCGGGTGCGCAGCACGCGCACGCCCGCCGCGCTCGGCACCACCAGGACAGTCGTCTTCGTCGCGCGAGGTCCGCCGCCGGTGCGCGCCGCGGCGGCGAGGGCGAGCGCGTCCTGCACCCAATCGTGTGCTTTCAACCGGGCAGCAATGTCATCGAGCCGGTGATCAGGCTCTTGCGGAATTGCGAGGACCGGGCTCACGCCTGCACGAGTGCATGAACGGCCGTGACCAGGTCGTCCACGGTTCGCACGGATCGGAAATTCTCAGCGGAGATCTTGCGGCCGGTCTGCCGTCGCAGGCGGTCCATGAGGTCGACGGCGTCGATGCTGTCGATCTCGAGGTCCTCGTTGAGCCGCGCCGACGGCGAGATCCGGTCGGGTTCGAGTTCGAACAGCTCGACCAGCGCCGCCTTGACGTGCTCCAGGACTTCTTCTCTCGTCTGCATGCGCCCCGCAATTCCGTGTCAGTCAGGCGACGTTTCATTATAACCAGCGGTCCGCTCCAACTCCTGCCCATAATGCTCCAGGAGCCAGGCGTTTAGCTGCCGGGACGCCCTGGGCGACGGCAAGTACCGATAGGACTCGAGGTCGATGTCGTCGCCGACCCGGAGAGACATGTTTGGCCGACGCGGCGGCACCTGGTACCAGGCCTGCGTCTTGTCCAGCAGCGGCTGGTCCACCCGGATGTAGATCGGCGTTAGCACGGCTGCACCCCGGACCGCGACGCTCGCCGTCCCACGATGGAAGTGCATGGGCTGCCCCGGCCGCGTCCGGGTGCCCTCAGGGAACATGATCAGGCAGTCCCCGGATTTCAGGGCCGCGATCGACTGCTCGATCATCTGGTCCGTCGGGGCATTGCTGATGTAGCCCGCGGCCTGCACGACCCGCCGCGTGAACGGGTTGGCGAACAGGGCAGCCTTGACGACGCACGCCGGGGCGGGCGTGAAGGCCACGATGAGGACCACGTCGATGAGGGTCGGGTGATTGGCGACGATCAGCTGGCCGGGGCGCCCGAGGCGCTCGCGGCCCTCGAACTCGTAGCCGAGGCCCCTCAGCCCGCTCATGACGGCGACGAAGAGCCGGAACGCTCGCTGCACGAGGGCGCGCGTGCGGGCGCGGCGGCGCCCGCTGTCGCCCGGCCACAGCAGCAGCGCCGGAAACACCAGCAACCCTAGAATGAGCCCACCGATGCCGAACAGGACGAAGCAGGTCCCGGTGACGAGAATGCGCCAGAGATATGTCTGCCGTTCGCCCATGCCGTCCCGATGCTCCTCCCGTGGCGCCGGCCTGCCGAGCGGCGCGGCGCGCAACGATGAGGCGGAGCGGCCAGCGATGCAAGCCGGCGCCACGTCGGTCCGGTGCTGATGCCTCACGCATCCCGCCCCCCCGCAATCGACGTGTGGCTCGCGACGCCCGAAGCGGCCCGCGAGTTCGACCCGTCGAAGCTCGGCGGCGAGGACCGAGCCGAGTGGGACGCCCTGCACACGGAGCGACGGCGGCTGGACTGGGCCTCGAGCCGCGTCCTGCTGGGCGTCGTGGCGGTTGCCGGCGATCAGACCAGCAGCCTGTCGCACAGTCACGGATTTGCGGCGCTCGCACGGGCGCCGGGGCACATCGCAGTCGGCGTCGACGTGGAATGGCTGGCGCCGCGCGACTTCCTGAGCCTCGCCCGTACGGCCTACTCGACGGCAGAGGCCGAGGAACTCGAGGCGCTGGAGGACCCGTCGCTCCTGCGCGCAAGATTTTACGAAATCTGGACGCTGAAGGAGGCATTCGCCAAGGCGCTGCGACTGCCACTTGCCGACGCCCTGGGGACGTGCTGCATCACCTTTGCCGACGGCGATGCGACGGCCACGGTGCCGACGACCCGGTACTGGCGGGCGACTGTGTTCGCCCCTCGGCCAGAGCTGCGACTCGCACTCGTCCTGGTGGCGGACGCCGAAGATTCACTTGCGACGAACCCGGCCACGACGGAGTGGCCGCCCGCGCGCGACGCAAACTGGCCGGTCGTGCGACGCCTTTCCGGCCCTGGCGGCAAACGCACGGTGACGTGCTAGCCTGCGCCGCGCACCGAACATGAGCACCTCCCCCGGCAGCACGATCCGCAAACCCCTGCCCGCACGGGCGATGCTGCTCATGGGTGCGTCCTACCCGGTGCTGGCCCACCTTGCGACGCTGAGCGCCCGGCCCGGCCTCATCGCGGCGAGCATCTCGCTGCTCGTCGTGCTGGTGCTGCTGCCCGCACTGCGTGGCGGTCGGTGGCTCGCCTGGGCGGTGCTGGCCGGCGCCGCCTGCGGAGTCTATGCCGCGTTGGCGTCGGGCACGGCCTTGTCGCTGCTGCTGCTGCCCCCGGTGCTGCTCAATGGATTCATGGCCTGGGTCTTCGGGCGCACCCTGCGCGCCGGCGGGATGCCGCTGATCGAACGCGCGGCCCGCGCCATGCGTGGACCCGCGGCAGTCCTCGGCGACGAAGTCGTGGCCTACGCGCGCGGTGTCACGCAGGCCTGGACTGGGCTTTTTGTCGTACTGGCGGTCGTGAACCTGGTGCTGGCGCTGCTCGCGCGGCCGGCGGGCCTGCTGCGGGTCGCGGGCTTCGACCCCGCCATCTCGGTGCCGCTCAGCGCCTGGTCGCTGTTCGCCAACGTGCTGAGTTACCTCTTCATCGCGGCGCTGTTCGCCATTGAGTTCGGGGTGCGTGCGCGCCGCTTCCCGCAACAACCCTACAGCGGGCTGCTCGATTTCACGCGTCGGCTGGCGGCGCAGGGCCACCTGTTCCGGCCCGCCACAGCCGCTCTTGATCCGGAGCCCGGGCGAAAGCCGCGGAACTGAGCGTTTCCGCCGCGCGATGTTGCGTCTCCGGGGTCGATGAGGTATCCGCCTGTACCCATGCGCATCGCCTTCATCTCGGCCAATCGCGAAAAGATGCCGGATGCAGTCATCCCGATCGGGCTCCTGCACGTGATGGCCGCCGTGCCCGAGCGCCACGAGAAGCTGTTCTGGGACCTGTGCTTCGAGGACGACCCGCTGGCGACCGTGGCGCGGAACCTGCGCGAGCATGCGCCCGACCTCGTGGCGATCGGACTGCGAAACATCCAGAACATGGATTACACGAACATCACCGTGAACCTCGACTATTACCGGCAACTGGTTGCGACGGTGCGCACGCACTCGTCCGCGCCGGTGGTGCTGGGCGGCGGCGGGTTCTCGGTGATCCCGCGGGAACTCATGGAGACGCTGGGCGCGGACTACGGGATCGCCGGCGAGGGCGAGCGGGCCTTTGCACGGTTGCTGGAGGAACTCGAGCGGCCGGCTCCGTCGCTCGACGACATCGAGCGCCTGCACTACCGGGTCGACGGCACGGTGCGGAGCAACGGCAGTGCGCGCGAGCCGCTCGACATGGACGAGCTGCCCCGCGCGAACCGCAGCGTGCTGACCGAGCGGTATTACACGGAGTACGGCATCGAGCCGCTGCAGACCAAGCGCGGGTGTCCCCTTCACTGCGACTACTGCACCTATCCCCTGATCGAAGGCGCGCGCAGCCGAATGCGCGATCCCGCCCGGGTCGCCGACGAGTTCATGGAGATCTCCGCGCGCAAGGGCGTCGAGCACGTGTTCATCGTGGACAGCGTGTTCAACCTGCCGCCACGCCACGCGAAGGCCGTGTGCCGCGAACTCGCGGCGCGCAGCAACCGAACGCCGTGGACGAGCTACGTCAACCCGGTCGCATTCGACGACGAACTTGCGGAGCTGATGGTGCGGGCGGGGGCCGCGGGCATGGAGATCGGCTCCGACAGCGGCTGCGACGAGGTACTCGACCGGCTGCGAAAGGGGTTCCGCACGGACAAGATCCGGCGGCTGTCCCGGATCGCGAAGGCCCACCGGCTCAAGGACTGCCACTCCTTCATCCTCGGGACGCGGGGCGAGACCCTCGCCGACGTCGAGCGCACGCTCGACTTCGTCGAGGAACTCGACCCCTTCGCCGCGCTGATGCTGGTGTGGGTGGAGGACCAGGAAGTCATGGACGCCCGAACGGAGCGCGAACGCCGCGGCTTCCGCGACGAGGTCTACGCGCGGATCGGCGAGCGAGCAGCGCGCCAGCCCCGCTGGTCGGTGCCCAGGCTCGGCATCCGCTTCGACCCGCAGGCCTTCGCCGTGCTTAGAAAATTCGGGCTGCGCGGCCCCCTCTGGCAACACCTCGATCGCGTACCGACCCGCAAGTTCGTCGCACCGGGCGCCGGGTCCGGCGATACCGCGGCATCGCCGATCACTTCAGCTTGACGGCCGTCCCCTTGAGCGTCACGCCGGCCATCGTGGCGCCGGACGCCATGCCTCACCCGCCGCGAGAGGCTGTCACGCCCATCCAGTCGAGGACGGCCGCGGTCGGCTCGGCCACCGGCCGGTAGCGGAACGTGGCCACCCACCCGCGCACTGCCTCTTGCACGCAGCCCGACCCAGACTCCGAGGCGACAGCCTCGACGCGACCGTCCGTCTGGACCACGAAGGCGGTGCGGTACACGACGCCGTGCTCCGGCTCGCAGCCCGGCGGCAATTGCAGTGTTCCTACCTCGAGCAACTGCAGCTCCGGGGCCGGGAGTGGCGCCACGCGGGTGGAGACGCAGCCGCCGAGCAGCAGGCCTGCGGCCATTGCGACCGCAGACATAAGCAGTTCGCGGCACTCGGATCCAGTGATTGCGACGTTCCTCGGACGTGGCTCCATGGATTCACCCTCCATCAAACGATTCTCGCCGCCGGGAACGTCATCCGGAACGACTCGACCTTCAGGACGGCGAGGACGGTGGCGTGCGCGAGGTCGGGAAACAGCGTCGCATCGAAGCGCCAGGACAGCAACCGAGCCGGTCGCACCCGGCCGCGGGCCTCCGGGGCGTAATAGTACGTCCGGCCACGGAAGCGCTGCGCGAGCGTGCGCAGCCCGACCGGCAGCAGTCCACCGGACACGGGGAGCGACGGCGCGAGGCGCCGCGGCGCGAAACGCAGTTCGCACAGCTCGCGCCCGTTGCTCGTCACCCGCACGCGCTCCTCTGCTTCGTTGCCTGCGGCACGGTCCACCTCGAAGTCCGCGCGGTCCTTCGGAATGCCCCAGTTGTTGCGGCCGTTCACGACGCTGTCCCAGGTCGAGACGAGGATCCGGCCGATGCTGAGATGACGCCGGCCGTCCTCGAAAAGAAAGCTACCCGGGATGAACAGCAGCTCGCGATAGGGCCCGCAACCGGACTCCGCGTAGTCCACGAACATCAGGAAGGACGCAAGACCGCGACCGCGCCCGGCCAGTTCCACGGGCAGGAACGCGTCACGCGCCTGCGAGTCCGGCGGCAACCTGAGCGCAACGATCCAGCCCGAGCCGCCGAGCGCCCAGGGCGCAGGGCAGAGCGGAACGTCGGGCAGGCTCGCGTCGGGCTGCAGCACCGGCCGCTACACGAGCGCGGGAGTCGATGCGATCAGGAGCTGCGCCGCGTAGTAGAGCGGCAGCCCCCAGGCGCGGTTCACGAATGCGTGTCGTACGAACCGATCGCGCGCCACGGAGACGTCGGACGCGGTGAACGCGAGCGCGCCGGCCGCGACGGCCCACGGTCCACCGGCCACCGTCACGCCGCAGGCGAGCGCGGACATGAGCCCGATCACGACCATGTAGGCGCGCACCGGCCCAACCATGTCCTTGGGCAGCGACGGCGCGAGCCAGCGCAGCACGCCGCCGAGCACGAGGGCGAGCAGCACGGCGCCGACGGCGAGTCCGGACAGGCTGATCGGCCGCGTCAGGAACGCCGCGGAATACGCGACGTGTCCGGCGAGAAACGCGAACACGCCGGCCCGGAACACCGCCGGGCGCTCGAGCGGGATCAGCAGCAGGTCGCCGAGCAGGCACAGCACGAGGCCGAGCAGCACGAGCTGCCCGTAGGTGTTCTCGAGCGCACCGGCAGCGAGGCCCGCCCAGATGAAGGCGAGCGACGCGACCGGCTTGGCCAGCCACAGTCCGGCACGCGAACCGCGGCGCTCGGCCCAGAGCAGGCCCGCGACGGCGACCGCGCACAGCAGGTACGGACCCCAGTTGCCCACGCCTTGCCTCGATCTGTCACCGCCGCAATTCGGCGTGCGGGAGCATGACCCATGCCGGGGGCATTGCGCCATGTGCGGGTTTCGCGCCGCCGAGGCCCCGGCTTACAGTCAGCCGCATGCCGCACGCCCGCTCCTATTACGCCGCCACCGCGCACGAGGCGCCCGCGCACCCGCCGCTCACGGGCGATGCGAGCTGCGACGTGTGCGTGGTCGGCGCAGGCCTCGCCGGATGCGCGGCGGCCCTCGAGCTGGCCGAACGCGGCTACCGCGTCATCGTGCTCGAGACCGAGCAGGTCGGCTGGGGCGCGTCGGGTCGCAGCGGCGGCCAGGCGATCGTCGGCTACGGCACGAGCCAGGCCAGCCTCGCCGCGCAGGTCGGCCTCGCGACCGCGCGTCGGATGTGGGACGTCTCCGTCGAAGCCCTCGACTGGGTTCGCGACCGGGTGGCGCGCCACGGCATCGACTGCGACCTCAACTGGGGTCACCTGCACGTGGCCACCCGGCCTCGACAGCGCGGCGAACTGCTGGCCCTGCAGCAGGAGCTGGCGGACGTGTACGGGTACCACTCGCCGCAGTTCATGGAACGCAGCGACGTCGAGGCGCTGCTCGCGACGACTCGTTACTGCGCCGGCCTTTACGACGCGCGGAGCGGCCACCTGCATCCGCTCAACTACACGCTGGGACTGGCGCGGGCCGCGGTCGACGCTGGCGCCATCTTCCACGAGAGTTCGCCGGTCGCGCGCATCGTGCCGGGCCATCCGCTGCAACTCGTCACGCCGCGCGGCACCGTGACCGCCCGCCATGCGGTGTTGACGCGCGGCGGCTACCTCGCCGGCCTGCGCATGCCCGCCGACTGGCGCGTGATGCCGGTGGGCACCTACGTCGTGGCGACCGAGCCGCTGGGCGCGGACCGCATTACGGCGCTGATCCGCGAGAACATCGCCGTGGCCGACGTGAACTTCGTCCTCGACTACTTCCGCCGCTCGGCCGACCACCGCCTGCTGTTCGGCGGACGGGTGAGCTACTCCGGGAT
>Ga0316613_10000326_pt1 | contig 44523 bp, 37 predicted proteins | sample OWC_soil_day10_C_2_FD_207647 | JGI IMG/M metagenome (GOLD analysis project Ga0316613, IMG submission 207647) | Wetland soil microbial communities from Old Woman Creek delta, Ohio, United States - OWC_soil_day10_CT_b | ecosystem: Environmental > Terrestrial > Soil > Wetlands | place: USA: Ohio...
TTGTACCGCTCATGATGCCGACAAAAGCCCCGGCCGCCAGTAAAATACTAGCCATCATCAGTGCAGCCTTCGCATGTGCGTCTACCCGGGCTTTCTGCTGGCTTACCTGCGGATAATTGGCAACTAATGCAATAACCGCTCCTACCATAAACATCGGCGCCGGATCAACAATGCCAACAATCATGGTTCCCATCACAGCTATAGCCAGCACGGCATTAAACCAAATCATTTTTGGCCGACGTAATACCTTCTCCTCTTCGGTTAGTTCCCGTTTCAGAACTACATCGCTTACCGTTTCTGCCGTAATACCCAGTCGGCGCGCTTCTCTTTTACCAAGAATATAAGCCGTCGAAAATACATAAATAAAACCAACCAACTGCGGAATAATCAGCGGCGTAAATATATCCGTTACCGGAACCTTTAACGCTGCCGCCGCCCGTATGGTCGGACCCGTCCAAGGCAAATAATTCACCCCGGCCGCTAACGATACCATCAGGCAAAGCAAGCGTTTATCCATTCCCAGTCTTTCATAAATAGGCAACATGGCCGGAATGGTAATCAAAAAACATACAGCTCCCGAACCGTCAAGATGAATCAATAGCGCTAAAAGGGCTGTCCCCATTAAAATTCTCGGCGGGTTGGCCCCTACCGTTTTTAATATGCGGTTAATAATGGGATCAAACAAACCCGCATCACTCATGACACCGAAAAACACGATGGCGAAAATGAACATGGCTGCCATCGGGGCTATATTTTTAATTCCGTCAATAATGAATTTCCCGGTAGAAAGCCCAAAACCGCCAATAAGCGCCGCTATCAGCGGAACCGCAATCAATGCAACAAGCGGCGACAACTTCTTAGAAATTATAGTTGCCAATAGTACCAAAATCGTAACAATACCTAAAATTGCAAGCATTTACCTAACCTCCTTATATGAATTGCACTATCAACCAGTTTCCTTGTACTCACCCCCATAAATTAGCTTTATCGTAACGCTTAATAAAGCTAATTATTTGCAAGTATCATGCCAATTCAAAGCCCCCACGGTTTCTGGATATTCGCACTCTTCAACCAACATAAGCACACTATTTTTTTCTAATATCTTAGAATATCCCCAGCCGCATAAAAAGCAAAATATATATCTATTCCAGTATTTAAGGAAAAAAAGCGTATTCTAAAATTATAGAAACTTTTATTGGATTTTTCTACGATTTTGGAATTCTTTTTAAAAATCCCTTTCTTTCTAGTACATTTACTATATTGACAAGGAAAAATAAGTATAGTAAACTAACTAACGGTAGGTAGTTAGTTTTTATAAAGGGGGTGTCTCCTATCACTGCTCAAAGAATTCAAGAAGTAGCATTACGCCTATTTGCCGAGAAAGGGTATGATGCCACAACACTGTCGGAAATTGCCAGCATAATTGGCATAAAAAAACCTTCCATCTATGCACATTTTCCCGGTAAAATGGAATTGTTCCTCGAAATTGTGAAAAGCGTTGCTCATGACTACCAAATGTGCTGGACAGACGCTTTGGAACAAGCGGGAGGTCTGCCTGCCGACAAGCAGTTGGAAATCATTTTCTTCACAATCAGCAATCATTACCTTAATAATAGAGATAAGCTGTCCTTTTTGGTCCGGTTATGGCTGTTTCCGCCTTCCGAATGTTCCGGCGACTCACTCCTGGCACTCGACAAGTTTAACAAAACTCTTTTGGACAAAACCGCCGCTATATTTAAAAAGGGAATTACAGATAAACTGTTTGGTGACCATTCCCCCGAGGATATGGCACAAGCCTATTTTTGCATGCTTGACGGTTATTTAGCCCGCGTTATCCGCTACCCGGACTTTGATTACGAAAGCGCCGTCTCGCTGATGTGGAAATCTTTTTCTCTAGGCCAAAAATAATATTACATTTGCATTTTGGAGGATGGTATTATGAGTCATTTGTTTTTCACTAAGGGTCTTAAACGCGGCCTGGTTTTCACCCTGTCAGCCGCCTTGCTGACTTCTCTCCTTGCAGGCTGCGGCACTTCCTCTCCGTCCCAGGAAATATGGGGCCGGGCTGAAGCCAAAGAAGTCGATGTCAACTCAAAAATTCCCGGGAGAGTCATTCAACTCTTAGTCAAAGAAGGGGACCATGTAGAAAAAGGACAGGTCATCGCCCGTATTGACAACCGCGATATCGCCGCCCAAGCCGACCAAGCCCGCGCCGCTATCAAAGCGCTTGAGTCTCAAACTACCCAGGCATCTACCGCGACTTCGCTCCAGGATCAAACTTCCGTAGCCACACTTGACGCAGCCAGAGCCGCGCTGGATAAGGCTGCAGCCGACCTGACCCTCGCCGAAGCGGATTACAAAAGGTTCAGTAAGCTTGTCGCTTCCGGATCTATTTCCCGACAAGTATTCGATAATTATCAAGCCAGATATCAAGCGGCCCAATCAGGCTATGCCCAGGCTCAGTCAGCCGTAGCACGGGCGGAAGCAGGTTTATTGCAAACCGATATGAGCCGCAACACAGAAGTCGCTGCGCAAAGCAAGCTGGAACAATCCCAGGCTGTTTTGCACCAAGTGCAGGTTGCGCTGGATGAAACCGAAATTAAAGCTCCCTTTTCAGGAACCGTCACCGCTAAGTATGTAGAAGAAGGGGCTATGGTTTCCTCCGGGATGCCGTTGGTGGCTATCCAGGATCCTACCGACAATTGGATTAACCTCAAAATCAAGGAAACAGAGTTAAGCAAATTTCAGCTTAACCAGGTGGTTCACTTGGCTGGTCGGGACAGCAGCCTCACCGTCGAAGGTACTATCATTGATATCAGTAAAAAAGCGGAATTTGCCACCTACCGGGCCACCAATGAGCGCGGCGATAATGATATCATTACTTTTAATGTTAAGATTCAGGTTAACTCGGATAAGCTGCGTCCCGGCATGCGCTTTAAAATACTAGACGGTGGCAAATAACATGCTTACCCTACTTGCCCAAGAAGCAAGAGCCGTTCTAAGAAATAAAGGCGCAGCGCTCTTAATCCTGTTTGGTATTCCTATTGTATATACCGTTCTTTTTGGCTTTTTATATAGTGCCAACGTAGTAAAAAATATCCCGCTTGTGGTCTTTGATCAGGATCAGACTTCCACAAGCCGTACCTTAGTACAGGCATTCGCGGATTCCGAAAGATATTCCATCATCGCGCAGGTCACTACTCAGTATGACCTGGATGAATGTATGAAAAATAAAAACGCCATGGCTGCTTTGGTCATTCCTGAAAATTTTTCCCGTGACATCAAACTCAGCCATGCTACTACTGTACTCATGGAAACCAATGCGACCAATCTCATGTTTGCCAACAACGTCGTATCTACCAGTCAGGAAATTGTGCAAACCGTTTCCGCGGCGATTGGGCAGCGACTGGTAGAAGGTCTCAATCTACCACCGGCTCAGGCTTTAAAAATAGCGGCTCCGGTTCGACTTAGCGTCCGAGTTACATCGAATCCCACAGCCTCCTACAGCAACTTTGTTCTGCCCGGGTTAGCCTTAAATGGCGTTCAGTTGGCTATTTTTCTGGTCTCCTGTACCCTTCTAACCTCAGAATATTCTCTTCTAGCCCGCCGCAGGGATGTTTCAGCGGCCTCCATTCTTCTAGCCAAACTCATTCCCTGCTGGATAGTATCTGTTCTTTCTTTCCTGGTCTGCATCGGCCTCTCTGGCAGTCTGTTCGGGGTTCCGTTTCGCGGCAGCCTGGTGCAGCTTGTACTAATCAGTGGAGCGTTTAACTTCGCCATTGCCAGCCTAGGCCTATTCATTTCCGCAGCAGCGCCCAACGTATTGAGCGCTATGCAAAACACCGCTATTTATATCATGTCGGCGTTTCTGTGCTGCGGGTACAGTTGGCCCATCTTTGCCATGAACACAGCCGGTAAAGCCTATTCCGTCATACTGCCGCTGACCTATGCGGCCATACCCATTCGGGATATTCTCTTGGCCGCCTATACCCCGGAACTTGCCAAAAACACCCTCATTTTGCTGGCCATCGGCGCTAGTTTCTTCGGTTTGGCAATAGCCGTCTTTTCCCTGCGCCGCAAAAAGATGCCGGCTGAAGTAGAGGAGGGATTAGCATGAACTGGTGGCAACTCGTTAAACGCGAACTCTACCTTATGTTCCGCAAGGATTTTCGCCGGGTCAATTTTATCTTCGGCGCTTCCCTTGCCTACCTGATTATTTTCGGTCTTTTGTATGGCACCCATGTAATTACTAACGTTCCATTGGTTATTTATGACGAAGACCAAACACAGCTCAGCCGCTCACTGGTCCAATGTTTTGCCGATTCGGAACGGTTTGAGATCGTTGCGCAGCCTAGCAGCCAAGAAGAAATGGAATACTACCTGCATGAGCAAACCGCCTATGCAGCCGTTCACATTCCCCATGATTTTGCCAGCCACGTAACCAGCGATAAATCTTCCCCCGTACTTCTAATTGCCAGCGGAATCAATTTGGCGGTAACCAACACGATTACCACATACACGCAGGAAATTCTGGCAGCTTTTAATCAGCATGTGAGCACCAAACTTCTAGAGGCTGCCGGTGTGCCGGAAACCTTGGCCTCTCATAAAAGCGCTCCCATTACCTTCGCAATCAGAGTACTGAATAATCCTACACTAAGTTATCTAAACTTTTTTGTAATCGGTCTGGCTATGGCCGCCTTTCAACAAGGCATTTTCTTAGCCGTAGGTGCCAGTATTCTATACGAATACCGCAACCGGGATGAGCTGGCGGCGATTCATCCTGTAAAAGTTATGACTGCCAAAATGCTGCCGTATTTTATCCTGGCCTCACTTTCCTTTTTTGTTACACTCTATGCCTCGATCCGATTATTTGATATACCGTGCAAAGGTACTTTACTCGACCTGTTCTTCCTGTCCGAAACCTTTGTACTCACTGCGATTGGCTTCAGTAGTCTGGTCGCTTCCTTATGCCACAGCGAAATAACCTTTACCAAACTCTCTCTGACCTATTCCATTCCGGCCTTTACGCTTTCCGGTTATATCTGGCCGTTAGCGTCTATGGATGCCTTTAGTCAAACCATTGCCTATATATTCCCCCTCTTTTACCTGTCTGACGCACTCCGCGACCTATTGCTCGGCGGCTATTCCCCTGAACTTACCCGCAATATCACGGTCTTGCTTGTGCTGGGACTTGTTTTAACCTGCCTCGCTACCTGGCTTTACACGAAACGGCGACATACGGTAAATACCAGCGATCCAACAGGCACCGTAACTGCCTAGCTAACGAGCCTGCCAAAACTTTTGCCCTTACCGGCTTAGGAGGTTTTTCTAATGAACCGCTACCAAAAATATTGCACCAGCTTTGCCCTGGCAGCCGTACTTTTCATGACGACGCTGCCATCGGCCCAGGCCGAAGAACCAAATCCCGCTGCCTTAACGTTGGCAGACAGCATTAATCTGGCCATCGAAAATAACCCGGCTATGAAGCTGGCTCAATCCACCCAGGAAAAAGCCGCCTGGTCCATAAAACAGGCGAAAGCGTACAACGGTGTAACCCTTGGCTATGACTATACACTGGCCCGCACCGACACACCGCCTTCCTGGTACAACAACACTACCGCTGGATATCCCCTTCCATCTAGCTTAGCAACATATTTAGGATCACTCGTTGGTAAAAGTATTAGTTACCCAGGCTGGGATACCGTCTACAACGCCTACCAGCACCAGCTAAAGCTAACCCTGCCGGTCTATACCGGCGGTAAAATTGAAAACAGCATCGCCATGGCCAAGCACGGAGAAGCCGCCGCCGGCCTTGGGGTTGACTCCACCCGCCAGCAGCTTGCGCTGGAAGTAACCTCTTCCTACTTTACGGTGCTCCAGGCACGCAACTTAGCCAACGTTGCGCAGCAGGCGGTGGACGATCTCAGCGCTCATCTTGTGAATGTCCAGAATCATTATGACGCCGGTACCGTTTCTTTGTCCGACGTACTGCAAACGCAAGTCCGCCTGGCCAACGCCCGCAACAATCTGATCAAAGCGCAGAACGGCTTTAAACTGGCCCGTTACAAGCTGAATAAGGTCATCGGCATCTCCCTGCATAACGAGGCAACGTTAGCCGACACCTTTGACTATAAACCCTTTACTCTGACGGTCGATGACAGCATCAGTACCGCGTTAAAAAGCAGACCCGAAGTAAGTCAGGTCAATCTCAAAGTGGCTATGGCCAGCGACAAAGTGAAAATCGCCGGCAGCGGCAAATTACCGACGGTAGCCCTGGTAGGAACGGAAACCTGGGCTGACACCAACCCGTCCACCAGCAAAGGAAAAGACAGCTGGCTGGTCGGCGTGAATGTGCAGTTCAATGTGTTTGATAACGGCCTTACCAAAACCGAAGTCAAACAAGCAGAACATGAGGTTGAAGAAGCCAAAGAACAAGCCCGCCTTTTAACGGATAAGATTACACTGGAAGTATGCCAGTCCTATCTCAGCGTAAAAGAAGCGGCAGAACGTATTACCAACAACCAAGTCGCCGTTCACCAATCAGAAACCGATTATCAGTTAGCCCAGGAACGCTACGAAGCCGGTGTCGGCACCAATTTGGATGTCATAGACGCCGAACTGGCAATGATTCAGGCCAAAACCAATTATATTCAGGCTCTCTACGACTACAACAACAGCCGTGCCCAGCTCGATAAAGCTATGGGTACCATATAGCATCTTTATTAGAAAGAAACCTCCTGCGAATTAACAGCAGGAGGTTTTTCTTTACACCGCAGATCAACCAAACATTTTATTATTTCGTCTAGCTATTCATTAAACTTTTATCTAATTTGTTGATTTATTATAAACATAGTTATATAATGTTTATATATTTACTAGACAATGCGGAGGTACATCTATATGGTTGATCTATCTGATTTATTTTGGCAGGCTTCTCTTGAGGATTTTAAACGCGGCTATGTATACCGTTCAGAAACGGACGAGTTCGTTTGCATATTTTGCGGTCAAAGTTTTGAAAATGGCATCATCTATCCCGAAGGTAACAAATTCTATGAAGCAAAAAAATATATAAAGGTGCATATAGGCCTTGCCCACAGTTCACCCTTTCATTTTCTTCTTGGTCTTGATAAGAAATTAACCGGATTAACCGATCATCAGAAAAACCTGCTGGAACTGTTCTATGACGGTTGTAGTGACAATGACGTAGCGAAAGCACTTGGCGGCGGCAGTACCTCGACTATCCGCAATCACCGTTTCACGCTCCGTGAAAGACAAAAACAAGCAAAAGTCTTTTTGGCTCTCATGGAGCTTTTAAACGAACAGGTCCCCAAAAAGCAAGCTTTTGTTGACATGCCCCGCTCTTCCCGCATTATGGATGACCGGTTTGCGATTACACAGGAAGAAAACGGAAAAATATTATCCGCCTATTTTACCCAAGGTCTTAACGGTCCTCTGGCTTCCTTTCCGTTAAAGGAAAAAAAACGCGTAGCTATTCTACGCCAGCTTATCAGCCAGTTTTCCGCCAGTAAAACCTATACCGAAAAGGAAGTAACGGCCCTCTTAAAGCCCATTTATCCCGACTATGCCTTAATTCGGCGGCTCTTAATTGAGTATGGTTTCTTAGACCGTACCCAAGACGGCAGCGCCTACTGGGTAAAATTATAAAGGAGCTAAAAATAATGTCTGATCGACGTAAAGAGCTAAAGTTAGCCTATAAACTAACCCCTCCGCCCATGGGCGTATATCGGTTCAAAAATAATAAAACCGGTAAATTTCTCATTGGCAGCAGCATGAACCTTACCGGTAGAATTAATAGCTTTCGCCTTCAACTAAACACCGATACCCATCCTAATAAACCCCTTCAGTCCGACTGGAAGGTTTATGGCAGCGATGCTTTCACCTATGAAGTTTTGGAAACTATTAAACCGGCCGAAATTTCGCAAGACCAATGGCGAAACGCAGTCTCCCAATTGGAAGAGAAATGGCTTGATAAACTACAGCCTTACGGTGATAACGGCTATAACAAGCAAAAAAGAAAGGCCACAACTCATGAAAACTAATCACCTCCCCGACACTTCCGAGAATTTGCCCGCTCACGGGCAAGACATTTTTAATTATCTTGCCGGCGCTTACGCCTCAAATCACCAGCTAAACCTGGTACTTACCTTTAATACTCACCTCCAGGAAAACCTGCTTGCTCGGGCCGTCCGTATCACGCTGGACTTAGCTCCCATACTTAGCTGTCGCTTTGTCGAACATCCAGTCTCAAGTTATTTTAAACATCGGGACGATCTATCAACACTTGACCTCTGTTCGATTTGCGAAACAGAAACCCCCGAAGAAAAACTCCGGGAATATATTGCACTTGAGCTCGACTCACAATATGATCCAATGGTTCAAGTAATAATCCTCCGCTCACCGGAACATGATGTTCTGTGTATAAAAATGGATCATACTGCCAGCGATGCAGGGGGGCTAAAAGAATATGCCTATCTCCTCGCCGAAGTGTATAGTCAGCTATTATGTACTACGCCTTCGGATACAATCACACCGGTGAATCGCGAGCGGGATTGCAGCCAAATTTTCAAACACTTTGGCATCGACAATCCCCTCCAGGCTTGGGACCCCTCCCAGCTCCCGCCCCCGCAGTATCCCTGGGCCTTTCCTTCCATCGATCACCACAACCGGCACCCCGCCTTTATCACCAACCGCCTAAGCGCCAAACAATTTCTATCCCTGCAAGCTTATGCAAAAAGCTATGGCGCAACCATTAACGATATATTATTAACAGCATTTTACCGGGCCCTTTTCAAATTAACTCGCACTCTGGAAGGAGAGCCTCGGCCTATCTCCGTTTCAGTAGATCTTCGTCGGCATCTCCCCAAAAATAGCACCCATGTAATCGCCAACCTCTCCTCCAGTTTTACCACCCTAATCTCCAGCATGAACAAAGAATCTTTCTCCTCCACCCTTACACGCGTTGCCCAAAGCACCACCGAATTAAAACAGACCAATGCGGTAATTCCCCTGGCTATATTCTTTGAACTCCTCGGCAACTGGAAATTTACCGAAGCCCAAGCGTGGTTTAATGCAGTCCGGCGTCTAACCATCGATGCCAATTCCTCTACGCCGATATTCTCCAATATCGGCGTAATTAATCCAGTCTCCTTCGGAGAACACACGGCCACTGCCGGCTATGTAGTGACTCCGGCCATTTTTGCGCCGGGGTTCATGCTCGGCGCCAGCACCTATAAGCAAGAACTAACCCTCGTTGCGAACGTTTTCACATCCGATATTGCACTGACTTTTGTCCAAGAATTCTTAAGCTCTATGATGACCGATCTCAAAACCGTCATTTTAACTTAAATAAAAGGGAAACCGGCTGACTCCTTGTGAATCAGCCGGTTTCCCTTTTAACAACCTCACATTTCTCCTGCGGCGTCGTCTTCCAACGGTCATGAAGCCAAAACCATTCATGGGGATACTGCCGAATATGATTTTCGATGATTATCGTAAGCTGCTGGGTAGTAATAGAAATATCTTCGTCTTTATCTTGGGTCTTGTTTGCCCATATCACGGGATGTATCAGAATCGTATGTGTACCCTCCGGTTGTTCCGTGATAAAAATCGGTACAATCGGCGCATTCCGCATCCTGGCCAGCACCGCCGCCCCGGGCGCGGCAGTAGCCGGCCGCCCAAAAAAGCTTACCGCAACGCCTTTCTCTTTTGCATCCTGATCCAACATCAATCCAATCATTCCGCCCTGATCCATTAACCGGATCATCTCCCGGACATCTGTTTTATACGCAAGACGCATACCGGACAATTTGCGATATTCATTGATAAATTTATCCATAGCCGCATTCGTTTGTTTTTGAGGTATACCGACAAAAGGATATCCGTTAAGCGCCAGCGCCTGCCCAAGTATCTCCCAGTTTCCGCTGTGGCCACCGATGAGTATTACCCCCCGGCCATGGGATAAGGCCTCATCAAGATAATGACGGCCCTGCATTGCGACATACCGGTTTATGTTATTCTTATTCAGCCGGGGAAAACGCAACACTTCCATAAATATCCGGCCAAACCGGACGGCGCTTTGTTTTACCAGTCTGTATGCAGTTGCTTCATCCAAATCCAGACTTCTCATTGCATTAGAAATTGCCATTTTTCTGCGCTTTTTAGGGACAAGCGGCCAACATAACTCGCCTAACCAATCCCCTAGTTTTCGACTTATGCCAGCAGGCAGAAAGCAAACGGTATAACTAAGAAGTTTTACAAAATAGTAGGCCATATTTACTCCTGACATGCGTATTTCAAAAACAGCATTAATAAAAGTATGGTCGTTTACGTATCCGCTTCATACCTGGCAATTGTTAACGCCTATTGGGGAAACGATCACTTCTCGGAAGTTTTGCCAGCTATTGCCTTCTTGGAAAGCCCTGGCGCTACTGTGATTTTATCTATTTTTAGCAAAAAAAGATGATGAACATAAACCTATCGGTTTATTATTCATCACCATATCACATATTGCAATAAAATAACAGTAATATAGTGGGAATAAGTCCATCTATCACAGACTTTAATCCCACTATTCACTAACTTGTTTTTTATCGAACGTTGATTTCCCCTTGGTATACTAAGCCCCGGGCGGCGTCAACCGTTACAATCGTTTTGTCGGCTAAAATCTTAGTAGCCTGATCCGCACCGACAATTACCGGAATGCCATAACTAATACCGATAATAGCCGCATGAGAGGTTAAGCCACCTTCTTCCGCGACAATTGCCGCCGCTTTGGCAGCATATCTGGCTGTTTCATCATCAATACCGCTTACTACCAGAACGTCCCCTTCATGGAAATTCTGGGCCAGTTCTTTGCCTCGTGAAGCGACACACACAGAACCGGTAACCGCTTTCTGACCAATACCTACACCACGAAGCAAAATGTTGCCAACCGTATGTACCCGGATCATATTAGTAGTTCCGGAAATATGAGCTGGAAGACCGGCAGTTATAACTACCAGATCTCCTTCTTTAACATACTTGGTAGTCAGTGCTGCTGCCACAGACTCCGTTACCATCTTATCACTATTTGCCGAGTCGTTACCCCGTAACGGATATACTCCCCATAGAAGAGTCATACGCCTGAGCGCCTTTTCTACAGGTGTTACCCCTATAATAGCAGCAGCGGGACGATACTTAGAAACCATTCTCGCCGTATATCCGGAATGGGTCGCAGTAATAATGGCGGCTGCCCCTAATTCATGGGAAATCTGAACCGTGGCATGGCTGATAGCATTGGTAGTAGTAGCAAGGTGCTCAATCCCTTTGCTGGTTAAAATATGACCATAATTTAAAGCCTCTTCGGTATGAGTAGCGATTCTCGCCATGGTCTCAACCGCTTCCACCGGGTACTGCCCCGAAGCGGTTTCCCCGCTCAGCATTATGGCGTCAGTTCCATCCAATATGGCGTTAGCTACATCACTAGCCTCCGCCCGTGTCGGACGCGGATTGGCGGTCATTGATTCGAGCATTTGCGTAGCGGTAATAACTGGTTTTCCGGCTTTATTGCATTTTTCAATAAGCCTTTTTTGAATCAACGGCACTTCTTCCGCGGGAATTTCGACGCCAAGATCGCCTCTGGCGACCATGATACCTTCTGCCACATTGAGTATTTCATCAATATTTTTAACCCCTTCGGCGTTTTCAATCTTGGCGATAATATCCATGCTGGCTCCCGCGGATTCCAACACCTTCCGAATTGCCAAAATATCATCCGCCCGCTGCACAAATGAAGCGGCGATAAAATCCATATCTTTTTGAACGCCAAACAAAATATCCGAGATATCCCGTTCGGAGAGAAAAGGCATCTTTATTCCTACTCCAGGAACAGCTACCCGTTTAAGATCACTAATTTGCCCGGTATTCTGAACCGTTGTAACGATTTCGTCCCCATCAACCTTTTCTACTTTCAGGCTGATTAACCCGTCAGATAGAAGAATCATGTTGCCGGGGCTGACTTCGCGCGGCAGGTTGGGATAACTGACGGAAGCTTTGGTTTCATCGCCGCTTACCTCTTTACTTGTCAGAACAAAACGACTTCCTGCCGTAAGTGTTACTTTTCCGGCACCAAAACGTCCCAGACGCATTTCCGGTCCTTTTGTATCCAGTAAAAGGCCCACGGTTTTATTTGTCGCTGCAGCTGCAGCTTTTGCCATGTCAATTCTTTTGCCTTGTTCTTCATGATTGCCATGGGAGAAATTAAACCGTACGACATTCATTCCCGCTTCCAACATTTTTTCTAAAACCCCGGCCTTGTCAGTACTTGGCCCTGCGGTACAAACAATCTTTGTCTTTTTCATTCAATCACGCTCCAGCTTCCTACGTTTTTACTTATTTGTATTAAGCCTGCCCTCTAATTGCTGCCGTTCTTTCTCATATCCAGGCTTGCCCAGAAGAGCAAACATGTTCTTTTTGTAGGCTTCTACACCTGGCTGATCAAAGGGATTTACCCCCAGAAGGTAACCGCTTATCGCACACGCTTTCTCAAAGAAGTACACCAAATGACCAAATATGTAAGCATCAAGCTTAGGCAGCCGAATGATTAAGTTGGGAACGCCGCCGTCCGTATGAGCTAAAACCGTTCCCTCCATAGCCCTCTGGTTAATAAACTGAAGGCTTTTTCCGGCCAAGAAGTTTAGTCCGTCAAGATTTTTTTCTTCTTCATCCACAAGTTTTTCCTGACCATGTGCCTCTACCCATAAAACAGTTTCAAACAGATTTCGTCTGCCGTCCTGAATATACTGTCCCATAGAATGAAGGTCAGTGGTAAACCCGACGGATGCCGGGAATATGCCTTTATGCTCCTTGCCTTCGCTTTCACCGTACAATTGTTTCCACCACTCGGCAAAATACTGAAGAGACGGTTCATAGTTTACTAACAGTTCAATAGTCTTATCTTTCCCATACAGGAGGTTGCGAACCGCGGCGTACTGATAGCAAACATTTTCTTTTACATTTTCTTTACCGTACATCTTATGGGCGGCTGCCGCCCCTTGCATAATTTGGTCAACATCAATACCGGCTACTGCAATAGGCAGAAGACCGACAGCTGTTAACACCGAGAAGCGCCCTCCAACATCGTCAGGGATAACGAACGTCTCGTAGCCTTCTTCATCGGCCATTTGCTTTAAAGCGCCCCGCTTACAATCGGTAGTCGCATAGATTCTTTCTTTTGCCCCGGCCTTACCATACTTTTTCTCCATATATTCACGGATGAAACGGAAAGCTACAGCCGGTTCCGTGGTAGTGCCCGATTTCGATATGACATTAACGGAAACATCTTTTCCTTCAAGCATTTCCCATAAATTCGCCAAATAGGCCGAACTAAGCTGATGCCCTAGAAAGTATATTTCCGGCGTTTTCCGTTTTTCTGCCGGTAGTTGATTATAGAAACTATGGGTCAGCATTTCCATTGCCGCTTTCGCCCCAAGATAGGAGCCACCAATACCGATAACAATAAGAACTTGCGACTGAGCAGTTATTTTAGCCGCCGCTTTTTTGACGTTGGCATATTCAGCCTTATCAAAATTGATCGGCCAATCCAACCAGCCTAAATAATCGTTTCCTGCACCGCTTTTATTATGTAAGGCTTGATGCGCAAGTGAGACCTGGGGCTGCATACCAAAAATCGTTTCTTCCTGAATAAACGGCAAGGCATAGGAATAATCCAACCTGATTTCCTTACTCACACGTTTTCCCTCCAATAATTAGATTTTTGCGTTGCTACCAAACAGGCGGATTTTATTTTTTACTACGTTTTTCATGGCTTCCCGGGCTGGCCCCATATATTTGCGAGGGTCGATGACTTTAGAGTCTTTGAGAAGTATGCTGCGCAAAGTCTCTGTACAAGCAACCTGATTTTCTGTGTTCACATTAACTTTACCCGCACCATGAAGTATAGCTTCCCGGATGGATTGATCCGGTACACCCGACCCGCCGTGAAGAACAACCGGTGCGTCTATTTTGCTCGCAACGGCCTTTATTATATCATAATGAATCTTAGGTTCGCCTTTGTAAACACCATGCGCGGTCCCTACCGCAAGTGCCAGCGCATCAACCTTTGTCTCATTCCAAAAATATATGGCTTCCTCAGGTTTGGCAAACTTAGCATCAGCATCGTCTACGTGTAGGTCATCTTCTACGCCGCCAATCGTTCCTAGTTCCCCTTCTACCGATACACCAACATTGTGAGCGATTTCCACGACTTTTTTAGTCAGAGCAATATTCTCTTCTAGACCGTAATGGGAACCGTCAAACATAACCGAGGAAAAGCCGGCACGAATACATTGCACTATAACAGCAAAACTACTGCCATGATCAAGATGCAGGGCGATCGGCAAGTCATATTTTTCTGCCGCCGCTTTTGCCATCGCTACCGTAAATTCTAACCCCATATATTTTAAAGCACCCTCAGAAACACCAAAGATCACCGGTGATTTTTCCTCATAAGCTGCTTCGACTATGGCTTGAGTAAATTCCAGATTATTAATATTAAACTGACCAACCGCATATTTATTTGCTTTCGCCTGGTCCAACATATTCTTCATGGATACTAATCCCATTTCTTCTCCCCCATATGCAGATATACTATTAAAATCTTTTACTACTTATTAAATAGACAAGCTGCGTGCCAATTCATATAGCGGCAATGACACTTGATGCTTTGTGCCAAGCGCCTCTTGCAGATCAACAGCGACAATTTCATTATTTTGAATACCCACCATCTTGCCGCTTATCCCTTCCACTAATAAATCAACCGCTTTAGCACCCAATTGACTGCCTAACACCCGGTCATATGCGGACGGCGACCCTCCGCGTTGAATATGCCCCAGTACCGTGACCCGTGTTTCAAATCCGGTCCGTTCACGAATAATCTCTCCAATTTTACCGCCTGTTGATACTCCCTCAGCCACAATGATAATACTGTGTTTCTTACCTCTCTTTTGCCCCGACAACAACCGGCCAACAATATCATCCATATTGGCTTCGGTTTCCGGTATAAGCACAGATTCCGCGCCGCCGGCCAGGCCGGACCATAAAGCAATGTCCCCCGCATGGCGGCCCATAACTTCGACAACATAGGTCCGGTCATGAGAGGTAGCGGTATCTCTTATTTTATCAATGGCGTCTATGACCGTATTGACAGCCGTGTCAAATCCCAGCGTCATATCGGTACAAGCAATATCGTTGTCGATGGTCCCTGGAATGCCGATGGTGGGAAAACCCAGATTGGTTAGCTTCAGGGCGCCGTTAAAAGACCCGTCTCCCCCAATCACCACCAAACCCTCAATTCCTATTTCCCTCATTTTCTGAATCGCCATCTGTTGCACAGGCAATTCTTTGAAGGCTTCACACCGAGCAGTCTGCAGAATGGTTCCTCCCCTCTGGATAATATCACCGACACTGCCAAGCCCTAACGGAGTATAGTCACCGTCCATTAACCCCTGATATCCGTGTCTTACACCGATAACTTCCAGGTCTTTAAATATGCCACGTCTCACAACAGCCCGTATGGCGGCATTCATACCAGGAGCATCGCCGCCACTTGTTAATACTGCAATTTTTTTCATTTTTCTCCCGCCTTCTTACCTTACTTAAAATCAGCTATAACCGGAACGCGTTGTTCCACATACGTTCTTATTGCTTCGGCATCATCCATCTCAAGCACAGCCTTAGCGATAGACACCATATCCTGTTTGCTTAACTGACGGATTAACGCTCTGGCCGGCAACATAGAACTGGCACTCATACTAAATTCATCCAAACCCATCCCCAAGAGAACAGGAATAGCGGTTAAATCTCCTGCCATTTCGCCGCACATGCCCACCCATTTCTTCTCATTATGGGCAGCAGTGATTACATTTTGAATTAAATGCAATACCGATGGGTTAAGCGGCTGATACAGATAAGAAATCTTTTCATTCATCCTATCAACAGCCAAGGTATATTGTACTAAGTCATTAGTTCCAATACTGAAAAAATCAACCTCTTTGGCAAATTGATGTGCCAGCACGGCAGCTGCCGGAATTTCTACCATAATACCGACTTCCATTTGCGCATTAAAACTGATGTTTTCTCCGGTAAGCTCCTGCTTAACTTCCGCTAAAATCCGGTTAGCCGCCCGGAGTTCCGATAACGTAGCGATCATAGGATACATCATTTTTATATTGCCGAAGCTCGAGGCCCGCAAGATTGCCCTAAGCTGCGTTTTAAAGATATCCGTACGGTCAAGACAGAGACGAATGGCCCGGTATCCCAGGAAAGGATTCATTTCTTCGGGCATTTCCAAGTAAGACAATTCTTTATCTCCGCCAATATCCAAAGTCCTGATAACCACAGGCCTCTTGCCAAATACTTCGGCTACCTCTTTATAAGCCTTGAACTGTTCTTCCTCCGACGGCAGTTCCTTTCGGCCCATATACAAAAACTCCGTACGGTATAAACCTACCCCTTCCGCTCCACCGTTAGCCGCACTTTTTGCATCGTCCGGATTGCCGATGTTAGCCGCCACTTCGACATGAACGCCGTCACGGGTCACCGATTTTTCATTTAAAAGCTTTTCGAACTCATTTTTTCGGGCTATCGCCTTTGCCTGCTTTTGCCGGTATTCCTCAATAACAGCTTCCGGCGGATTAACCAGTACTTTGCCGTCATTGCCGTCGACAATCAGGAAATCGCCTGGTTGTACCTTATCTGCAATATCCTTGAGCCCGACGACAGCCGGGATGCCCATTGTACGGGCCATAATAGCGGAATGAGAAGTTCTCCCTCCAACATTGGTTACAAACCCCGCTACTTTTGAACGATCAAGCTGAGCCGTATCGGAGGGGGTCAGATCATGAGCACATAAAATGACTTCACCCTTACTGTCTGCAAGCGACATGGACTTTATTCCCAATAGCCCCCTCAGCAAACGGCCTGATACATCTTTTAAATCAGCCGCTCGTTCCCTGAGATATTCGTTATCCATACCTTCAAACAAGGCGACAAACTCCCGGGTAACTTCTTCCAACACCGATTCGGCGTTTACACTTGTCTGACGTATCTTTTGAGTTATGGCTCCAATATATTCCGGATCTTCCAACATCATAATATGAGCGGAAAAGATAGCTGCAGCATCCTCACCCATCTTTTCACTGGCAGTTTGACGCACGACTTCAAGTTCGGAAATCGCTTGGCGAACGGCTCCTTCAAACCGGGAAACTTCCGTTTCGATCGCATCTTGAGGAAGGTCTTTCCGTACAACCTCAACTTTTGCATCTTGCAATAAAAAAACGTACCCTAACCCATACCCGGCAGCAGCAGCGATACCTTTAACTTCCATTTTATTTCCCCCTATTAATCTTTTAGATTCTCTAAAAGTTCAACAATGGCTGCCAGCGCTTCGGCTTCCTGGTCACCCTCCGTGACAACATTCACCTCGTCATGTTGCTTAACGCCCAAAGCCATAATATTCATAATACTTTTGGCATTGGCTTTTTTTCCTTCTTTTACAATACTGACACTACACGGAAAACTGCTGGCCTTCTGTACAAGAATAGCGGTTGGACGAGCGTGTAAACCAGTAGGATTAGTGATAACAACTTTTTTTTCCATAATAACATCATCCTTTTCAATAAATTAATTTATTTATGATACCGTGCAAACTATTGTTTGCCCGGCGATAAGCGGAACCGTGTTAACTGAAAGAACTCTCTCCTCTAAGTTTGTAAAAACAACGAGAGTTATACCGAATTTTCCTTGCCGGCAAATATAATCAAAATCAACTTTAAGAAGCGGTGTGCCAATATCCACTTCGCAGCCTTCCTCTACCAGCAGTCTAAACCCCTGGCCGTCCAGCCTTACGGTGTCTATCCCCACATGGATGAGAACCTCCAGCCGGTCTTCCCCTTCCAACAACAGTGCATGCCGGGTGTGAAAAACTTGTTTGACAGTTCCCTTAACCGGAGCCAAGACAACATCATCCGTCGGCTTGATGGCAAAACCGTCCCCCATAAGCTTTGCCGAAAATACAGGATCAGGTACTTCTTCCAGCGCCAGCACCGAGCCTGATAACGGAGCATATATCGAATAAACTTTTACGTTCGCGGCCGGTTGGTAGCTTTTGATTGCTTTAGTATGCGCATGAAGTTCGCCGTCCAACATTTGCTGCAACTTCTCTTTTAGCAAACCGGACTTTAGTCCAAACACGGCTTGGAAGTAGTCTCCTCTTTGTATAACTCCCATAGCCCCCAACTTTTTTAACAACGCACTGTCTACCGCCCCGGCTTCGTTAACGGTTACGCGAAGACGTAAAATACAAGCATCAAGCTCTCTTATATTTTCACTTCCTCCAAACGCCCGGAGAACACTAGAAACCACCTCATCTTCCAAATCGGAAGGAAACCCAACCCCCTGCTGCTCATCCATAGAACCATTCTCCTTCTGAAATACTAGATGAACAAAAAAGGCATGAGCAATATTCTCAAGGTATTTTGCCCCTTAAGAAATTCACTCATGCCTGATCGAATCAGTAACACGTTAGCGGTATTTAAGTATTGGAACGTTCTACCAACCGTTGAAGGTGCATAGTCAGATATCCGGCTTCAGTCTCAGGGATATCCGCCTTTAGCATATTTTGTAGAATTTTCACTAACTTCCAAGCGATATTATAACACAAAGGATATTCCTTTCGCAATAGGGGCGTAAGACGGTTTTCCCTCTCAAACGGGACTTTACTCTCCGCCTGCTCAATAACATAGCGAATGTGCGTCAATAGTCTGGCATAATCCAGGCTGGTTTTGTCAATTTCCAACTGAAGCTCAAATTCAATCACTTTAACAAGTTTAGCAATCAGTTCATTAAATGAGCTCATTTGACTCACGCTGCGATTGATTTGCCCGCCATGAAGATGTAATGCCAGAAAGGCAATTTCTTCGTCGGGTATTGAAACATTTAACTGATTCTCAATAATTACTATTCCTTCCCTCGCCAGTTCATACTCCTTGGGATATAAAATACGAACGTCGTAAAGAAACGGATTGTGTATGTTAATCCCCTGCTGCAAACGCTTAATGACAAAAGCCAGATGATCAAAGAGCGTTAGAAAAAAATGGTTAGAAAGCATACCCTCCAGTTTTTTTTCAATAAAATGCACATATTCCGCTACAACACGCATAACGACTTCGTCATTTTCCGCAAAAAGCCGCACCATTTGCTCATACTGACTATCGGAATTCAGCACAAATACTTTTTCAATAGGGCCGTCGTCGTGAATGATATCTCCTTTAGAGCGCTGAAAACCAAGGCCCTTACCGCTTAAAATAACTTCCCTCCGGCTTTTATCCAAAGCGGCGACCGCATTGTTACTTAAAACCTTTTCGATAATATAATGTTCTTTCCCCACATTCTTCACCCTTTAGTAACCAAATATGCCCGGCAAAGGGTTCTTACTACTTCTCAACCGGTTCTGCATCACCGCAACCTCTATAATATTTGCAAGATTGCGTCCCGGCCTGACTGGAATCGTGATTTCCGGCACTTGTATTCCCAATATTTCCCGTGTTGGCGGAGGATCAATGCCCAGACGGTCGTACATTTTGCCGTTTTCCCATTCTTCCAAATGAACAATCATCTGAATATCTTTTTCATCCCGAACAGCGCCTGTGCCAAACAACTGCGTAACATCCATAATTCCCAGCCCCCGCACTTCAAGAAGATGGCGGATGTTGCTCGGAGCACTGCCTCTGATACTTTCTTCGTCAATCCGGCGCACTTCCACGGCATCGTCAGCCACCAAAAGATGCCCACACTTAATCAGTTCCAACGCCGCTTCACTTTTTCCAACACCGCTGTCACCGGTTATCAGCACACCCACACCGTAAATATCTACAAGAACAGCGTGAATCATGGTACAGGGTGCCAGTTTATTCGTAAGATACCTGATTAACAGATAAAACAATTGTGTCGTTGACCGTTTTGACGACAAAAGCGGAATATCGCGCTGGTTCGCAAGTTCTATTGCTTCCGCGGGAACTTCTAGTCCGCGGGTAACAATCGCGCACGGCACTTCGGAAACCAACACCTGTTCTAAATTATTTTGCAAACCTCTGGATTTAAGCTCCTGCAATAAACCAAGCTCCGTCTGTCCATAAACCTGGATGCGCTGAGGTGTTAAATAAGTGAGATAGCCCATAAGTTCGGCACTAGGCCGTTTCAAACTATAGTCGGTTATCTCTTTATGTAAGCCGTTTTTTCCGGCACGGACTTCCAAATCAAATTCATCAACAAGCTGACTTACATCAAGCATTCTGTTTCCTTCCTTTTTGCAGGCATAATATATTTAATAATTCGCTATGCTTACGAAAAAATCCCCTCTGTAAAATCAGTTTCTGCAAAAAATATTACCCGGCCACTTTTACCGTGAACCGGGTAATATAGTCACTCCTTCTCTCCAATGTAAGAAAATCAAGCTACAGCACCACCATATCTTGATTACTCATACTACTACAACTGTTTTCGAAATAACTACTATAATCCCAATGCCTTTTCAGTACCTTCTCCCCATTTAACATACCATAGTCGACACTATCAATAACCGAAACCACCATACCTTTTGCCTCATACGTTCCTTAATTTGCGGCGAATTGTCAAGTCAAATGCGACCATTGTAAAAAGACTTCAATAGCAGATTTCCAGCCAAGACATTACTTCAAATCTACACCATTACTACTAATTACTTTTTTGTACCAATAGGAACTTTTCTTCCTAATTCTGCGTAAATCCTGAAGATCAACCTCGTCACGATTGACATAAATAAAACCATAACGTTTGCTGCACCCGGAATGAGTGCTGACCAAATCAATGGCCGACCACGGGCAATAGCCAAGAAGTTTTACACCATCCGTAATAGCAAGCTGCGCTTGTTCGATATGCATCCGCAAAAAATCGATGCGATAATCATCATTGACCACATCTCCTTCTTCCAGTTTATCATAAGCCCCAAGGCCATTTTCCGTAACAATTAGCGGCAAATTATACCTTTCATTTAGCTCCCTCATGGTATTGCGAAACCCAACTGGGTCAATACTCCAACCAAACTGAGTCTTTTGTAAGTTTTCATTTACAGCCGGACGATAAACCCCTATTTCCCCCTTGGCCACCTGCTGATTGGCCTCACTAGCCCGGTCTGTATCATCATTATTACTTTTAGCTACGGTTGCTGTTGCATAATAATTAAAAGCAATAAAATCCGGTCTGCCGCTTTTTAGTATCTCCATATCACCTTGTTCAATAGTTGGTGTATAGCCTTTTTCTTCAAGATAACTCCAGGCTACCGCATTATAACGACCAAATACCGCCATATCTAAATACATCCAATTGCGGAGTGACGACCAGTTATTGGCGGCTAAAACATCTTCCGGCTTTGAAGTCGCCGGATAAATGGATGAAATATTCGGAGCCGGGCCAATCTTTGCATTAGGGCACATCTCATGACACATCTTCATTACTTGGGCCTGCGCAAGCAACATATGATGATTTAGCTGATACAACTCTTTTCCGTCTTCATTTCCAAGACCAAGCACAGAGCCGTGCAGGATCATTATGTTTTGCTCATTGATTGTCAACCAGTACTTTACTCTGTCCCCAAAGTGCATAAATAATATTTTTACATACTCCACAAAAGCGTCAATAGTTGCCCGATTAGACCAACCGCCTTGCTGCTGTAGGAGATACGGCAAATCAAAATGATATACCGTAATAATCGGCTCGATATTAAATTTAATTAGTTCATTAATTAAATTATTATAAAAATCAAGGCCTTTTTGATTGATTTCACCTCTGCCTTCCGGGAGAATTCTTGTCCAGGCAATGGAAAAGCGATACGCTTTTAAGCCCATTTCCGCAAACAAGGCAACGTCTTCTTTATAACGATGATAATGATCACTGGTCACCTTGAAATCGGTCGTCTTCTCAGGATGTTTGCCTATATCCATAACAGATGGTCCTTTCCCATCTTCATTCCATGCACCTTCTACCTGATAAGCCGATGTCGACGCTCCCCACAAAAAATTTTCAGGAAAAGGTTTTAGCCTTTTATAATACATTTAAATCCGCCTTTCAATTTTTTTATAAAGATTCACGTCACCTATAGGATGACGTGAATTTGTAACCAATGTACTTATTTTATTCTACTTGCACTTTATGCCCTTTATAATCCCCTTCCTTGGCACAGTTCAAAGCCTCTGCAAGTATCTTATATTACTCTAAGAATAAAGCACTGCCGTTTCGCCATTGCGGCAGTGCTTTATAAATTTTAGAAGAATGTATCAACAATCAGACGGTACGATTGACGATATTTTTGCGATAAGCCGGTACTTGCGGAAGTGTCAACAACGGTTTTAAAATTATACGCACTTAATTGCACCCAAACATTCTTAGCTGGTACAAATTCATAGTATAAACCGATACCTTGTACGTTACTGCAGTTATTGCCTAAGCCTTGATAGGTTGGATTATAAGGACCTCCTGGGTTTTCCCAGCCACCAAAAGGACTCATACCTGGATTCATATGTCTATAATCAACATGTACATCCCAAGAGCCACGCTTTTGACTATTGGTTTGGCCATATTGTAAGTCGGTTATCCAGCCCTTTCCGTCAGACGCAATACCAGCAGCATATGCCGCCCGGCTATTTTTCCCTATTTCAGAGGTAAGCTTCAAATTATTGTTCTTACCGAATTTATAGATCGACCCAATAGATTTAAAATCAATAACACTTTGACTGCCATTTCTAACGCCAGTATCTTTGACATAGGCAGCCCGTAAATTAAAATTTGGTGTTAAATCACGTGCAGTGTCCATAATATAGAATTTACGGAGCCCTGTGTATCTTGTACTGTTACTGCTATTACCATAAACGTCCGTTATACCACCCGGAAAAGTTCTTTCCAAGATACCACCATATAAATGATTATCTGCTGAACCGGTAAACGCCGACACACCATCCCAGTTACTGGAACTCATCCACAGCATACCCGTATTAATAAAGTTGGCTGGGTGAGACACATTGTCTCCTTGGCGGCCAATATTAAAATTCCAATCACCGTACTTTAATCTCACATACGCTTGTTGAATAGAAATGGTATTTGTACTTCCTTGCGATTCACTTGTAGTATCAGTAGTACCAATTTTACTAAAGGCCCACGCATTTTCATCCAGTTGGCTCTTCATCATCAAGCCGTAACGAATTTGGGTGTTCGTTGTACTGTTGCCAGACTTAACATCTCTTTCCGTATCAGTCAAATAACGTGTCCAAACATGAAACTCTATATTACCAAGTTTATCAACCTTTTTTTCTACAGCGCCCATACGAACGCCAAGCTTATCCAGCTCTGTACCAAACTCTGCTTTAAGTTTTTCAATTTCAGCCTTGGCCGCAGCATCCGCTTTTTCTTCTTTTGTCATCGCATTTGCCACAATGGCAGCCATTTCATAACGAGTTAAGGTTTTATTCCCGTTAAAGGTTCCATTATCCCCATATCCTTCGATAATACCCGCCTTAACAAGTTTTGTAATAGACTGATACGCCCAGTGTTCTTTCGGCACATCAGAATAGGCGCTTGGCGCAGCAAAGGAATTGCCAGTAAATCCAGCTATAAATAACGCTAAAAGGGTGACAACTATTTTCTTTTTCATACTTTCTCCCCCTAATTTAATAAATTAACCACTGAATGCTGAGTGTGTATGTCTTTGCAAGGAAAGCTACCTCGTTTCCTTTCCTGCAAAATACAACTCATCTATCACTATATCCAGCAACTAGAAAAAGGGCGCCTCTTTTCCCATGCCTGATAGTAATCCCTTAGTCGGTGAACTTAGCGCTGTGCCTCTGCTTGTTCGGCTTCTTGTTGATTCAAATAACTTTTCTTATCCAGTATGTTAAAGAAAGGCAAGTAAATTAAAGCGCTAACCACAATGATAACTCCTTGGAATAAAGCAACCCTCCAACCCTCTGCTCCTCCAGCTACTATACCGGACATAAATACCGGAGTGCCAAGCGGCACAATGGTTGTGAGCACTGGCAATATTTTCATTGCAGTCAAAATATAAGCTATAGCACTAATGATCAGCGGTGTACAAATCCAGGGTATGGCCATATAGGGATTTAGCACCATCGGCGTGGCAAAAACAATAGGCTCATTAATACCGCAAAAGTTTGACAAAACAGCTAATTTTCCAAGTGTTTTATATTGCTTGCTCTTGGCCTTCCAGGCCATGTAAATACAAAGGCCAAGCGTGACTCCCGAGCCGCCGCAGAGTGCATATACGCTGAAAAAGGCTCGATTGATAATGTTAGGCAGTTCATATAACGGAACACCTGCATTCATGGCATCAATGTTAGCCGCCGTCAAAGCTGTCCACAAAGGATAGAAAATGGGCAGAATAACCGCCGATACACCGTGTATGCCAAAGAACCACAAGATCTGTGCCAGAAGGATGGCAAAAAGGAAAGAAAAGATATTGTTGCCAATAAAGGCTTCTAAAGGCTTTTGAATCAATGTATAAATCAAACTGTGCAACCCGTCTATGCCGTTAATGGACAAACCGGCAATAGCACTGTTGATCAACATAAACAAAATGATGATTACGAAACCTGGAACTAAACCTAAAAAGGATTTTGTAATCGTAGACGGTACGCCTTTTGGCATTTTGATCGCCAAACCTCGGTCGATCAGTTTGTTATAAATAACTGTCGATATCAAGGCTACCAGGATTGCCACAAACAAGCCTTTGGCTCCTAAATAATCAAAGGTAAAAACATTAGCAGCCGGAATTTTTGCAGTAGCAGGCAAAATGAGTTGATTTGATTTTACAAAACCATTAACAATCGTTGCCGTGTTTGAAATCGGAGTAATGGCCAAGAAGGTTAATAAAGCCACCATACCGGCCGTTCCGCTGTCTTTGTTATAGTACTTCGCTAAGTTGTAAGCAATGAAAAACACGGCATACACCGCAAGCATATCATTTGTAACCATATTAGGCAGCGCCAATATGGGTTTTATTCCCATTTTTGTAATAAACGTCTGATAGGCAGGTATCGATAACGAATTAAACAAAGAAAATACTGCGCCAATAATGATAACCGGCATAATGGCCATAAATCCGTCACTAACAGCTTTTAAAAACTTGTTGCCAGCTATCCGGTTAACCGTCGGCAGGACCTTTCTTTGAATATATTCCTTCATGTCAATTCTTCCTTTCGTTTATAAAATGTTAGAAATCCATGGTCTATTACATATCGAGCGCGTCTTTGAGTACTTTTTCTCCGTTCATCATGCCATAGTCCAGACTGTCAATAACGGCAACTTTCATCCCTTTGCCTGTATATTTCTTTTTAAAATCCTCCGCCAAGAAACCTACTTGCGGTCCTAACAAGAGTATATCTGTCTCATTCTCATACTCAACAAACCGTGATTCTGAAGCAGCTCTGATGATAACTTCCAGTCCCTTACCTTGGGCAGCTTCCTCCATACGGGTGACCAGCATACTTGTAGAAAATCCACCGGCACAAAGTAAAGTAATCCTTTTCATGATTATTTCCCCTTCCCATTTAGTTTTTCATATAGATCAATAAATTCTTTAGCCATATCTTTGACAGTTATCGCATTCATCAAATGATCCTGCGCGTGTACCAGCAGCAAACTTACCTCTGTCTTGTTTCCTTTTGCTTCATCTTGAATCAACTGTGTCTGTTGCTGGTGCGCTTTTATCAACGCTTCCTCACATTCTGCTATTTTTTCTTTGGCCTTTTCTATATTGCCATTTTTCGCAGTGCGAATTGCTTCCATGGCTCTGCTTCTCGCATCTCCTGAATTGACAATTAATTGCATAATGACCATTTCCATAGTGTTGCCGACCTCCTAGTTACTATATAATTTTAAATTGTTTTACTCTTCACACAACTATTTGCACATCTCTCCTGGCGCTGATTTGTTTGTCTTGTCTTGTTTTATTCGCAAGCTTTGTGCCAAAACACATAAAAAAATATGCAGCACATAGCTGCATATAAAAAAGTGTATTCTCTTATCCTACTAAGTTATTGCTCGATTTGGTGCTTAAAAAACCGCATAATATAACATATTTCATCTTCTACAATGTTTATTGCATACTTAGTATTCAGCATAGCACAAGCATTCTTGACAACACGGTATAAATCCCGATTCTCGGCAATGAATGGTTCTTTTCCCTCAAATGCATTAATGGTTTCTTCGTCTTTCAGACGGTCTATCATACAGGCCATGTGAAAGGTAATTCCGATCAGAACATTAGTCTCAAATTTCTTGTTTAAACTTTCCTCAATGGTACTGTTAAACTTTTTTATCTCAGTTAGCGCTTCCTTACCTCGAATGTGTTTTAACTGATTTTCAAGTGTTTCGCCCATTTTGATGTAAGTCGTCTCCACATCAATCGTGCGCTGGATGGCCTCCATAGCGGTTAAAGAAAGCACATCCTCCAGGTCATATTGATGAACCGCCGTAGTTAACCGGAACGGGCTTATAATGCAGGCAATAATGTATTCCTTTTCAATGGCTTTAAGTTTTTTTTGCATATCCTCTTGATTATTAAAGCTTACCGGAAATATTTCTACTATATTCCGATCAAAATTCAGGTGTTTTGTCAGTATTCTTCGCAGCACAACCGCCCCGCCTTCTCCGGTAGTGCAGACGGTGACAATGGCCAGTTTGTTTTTTGCCGTTTCCTCAGGAAATTCCTCAAGAGAATCATAGCCCACTAGGCTATTCACCCGTAAAGTTTCTTGAAACACTTCATTAATCGAATAACCCATTACCGCTTTTCTCGTGGCTTCGATAACATGCAATGTACTTACTAACGGCAACGTCTTCGTATGAATAGCAAGTTCTTCTTCGATTTCCTGTCCAAAATTAGTTAATGACCCCATATCTACTAAAAAGAGTACGTCTGAAGTGATTTTCGCTTCACGCAAATAATTCTTTATTGTTGCAATCACTTTTTGCGGCTTTTCTTCCAGGGGAGCATTGATTCCTACCGCATGATTGACCCCGAGCAAACTATTTGCCGCGTCTGCCATTGAGGTAGCAGTGGATGCCCCATGGGCAACTACAATAATTCGGACATCACTGTCTTTTTCTTCGGTTTTCCGGTCATCAAACACCAGGAACAATGTCAAAAACGCGGCCTCATCAATAGGCATAGATATATCCAGTGCTTTATCCATTATTTTTAAACAATCCAGCGCCGTGTTAAAGGTGTCCGGATATTTGGTTCGTATGCGATTTAGCTGAGGATGAATGATTTTTTTGTTTTTTCGGATACGCTCAATTGAATTGGCTATATGTACGGCCATACCATAATATACTTTTCTGCTGAGTGTGATATCTAAACTCGCTTCACAAAAGGCTACTACTTCGTCAATAACTCTTACAACGTTCTCCTCAATAACTCCGGCTAAATTTATCGGATTGTTTGTTCGGCTAACACTATGTATATATTTTTTAAAATACTCCGATATATCCTTTTCCATTTCCTGTTCCAGTTTATCACTTGCTACCCCCTGGCCTTTGAGCTCGTGGAACCGGAGGTTAATCATTTCATAAATGCTTTCGTTTTCCTGGTCTTCTTCGTAAAGAAGTTGCTCTTCCCCTTTGTCAAATATACAATAGCGGGTATTAATGCCTACTAGTTTGTTCCATAACTGTCGATGCTCCGTTTCCAAATAAAGCCCTTGGCGAATATAAGGCTGGATATCCATGCTGCTTATTTTGATTTCTTCTTTGTTATGGGAAATGAAATCAGCATACGCTTTGGCGCAGGCTAGTTGAATATCAGTCCTTAGCTGCCCTACGTTGTTGGGGCAATGATAACTAATAAATGCCCGCATGGTGTTCACCGAAACCTTAATCTTGTTCCCAAGCCGCGCCGCTTCTTCCCTCAGAAACTGGCTAATCAAATAGAAGCGTTCTTCCAGGCTTCGCTCAGCCAACGTCGGTATGCGAATTACCATGGGAATTCTCCGGGTAAACGTCTTTAAGAGCAGGGATTCCGGGTTCTCGGTCGTTGCGGCAAGAATCAGTACGTTTGCCGCCCGCTCTGCCTCCGTTTCTCCCAGCCGCCGATATACCCCATGATCCATAAAAGTAAAGAACATTTCCTGACCTTCGGGCGGAAGACGGTGCACCTCGTCTAAAAATAAAATTCCTCCGTTCGCCTTTTCTACAAGCCCGGCTTTATCAGCGTCCGCTCCAGTAAAAGCACCTTTTTTAGTACCAAAAAGTTGCCCCAATAACAACTGGGGATTGTTGGCGTAATCGGCACAATTAAACGTAATAAACGGCGCATTTTCATCCATTTTACCTATTTCAATCGCATATCTATGTAATAATCCGACAAACATGGACTTTCCGACGCCGGTTTCCCCCAAAATCAGCATATTCATACCATTAGGCGGGTAAAGTATAGCAGCCTTAGCCTGTTCAACCGGCGGAAAAAGGCTTTGATTTTTTGACGTAAACTTGTCCAACGTAAATTCCGGCTTAATTTCCTCGACTTCAATTGCAAAATACCGTACCGGTTTCCCTTTGGTCTTACTCGCCCGGTTACCCTCGCATAAGCGATTTAAATCATTGCTAACATTAGCACGGCTTAAGCCAAGCGCTTCGGCAATTTCAATAGCACTTATCCCATCATGGGTTTTATTAAGCTCTTTTAGTTTTCTATACACTATTTCCATCCGCCGCAAATACCCACCCCCTTTTCTTCTGCCGCCCACACGTTCTAAACACTGTAAATATTTTATATCGAATTCCATATTGTAATAAATTAATTTTCTTTGCGTAAATTCGGCAAAAGTGTTTCGTTTTCCTTTTTCGAATAAAACACTTCTGTAATGCAATATAGGCTCTTCGGTTTGTGACACTTTATTATCATAATAAATAAATGTTACAGATTCTCTCCTTACAAAAGAGTATCTGTAACATTGCTATTGGAAGACATAGTTTTCATACCTTATCTTTGATTCACCCTGCCATATACTTATTAATGGCAAAGGCTACCCCATGGGCATCATTAGTGGGAGCAATGTACCTGCAAACGCCCTTGACCTCCGGTTCAGCGTTTCCAATGGCCACACTGATTTCCACTTTCTCCAGCATTGAAATATGATTGTAGTTATCACCGATTACCATAATCTCCGGCCAGGAAACATCCAGATAGCTTGCTAAATACTCTAAGGCCCTGGCTCGTAGGTATATTGATCACTGCTCACAGAATGGAAATAATCATTTTCATCAGCCACTCTAGAGCTTCCGCTACCTTATTTTTATCTAACCCATCGATGCAAGACGCTAGCCCATTTTTTCATATTTCCTATACTCATTATACAAGCTTAAGTTTTGCTAATCTAGCTATAATTTGACGCTCTTCGACTTACTAGTTCCCTGACCCCCAGCGCTCCCCGCATTCGCGTGTGACTTATGCATTAAAACCTCTGCTTAATAAGCATACCAACCCTTCCCTGTTTTTCGGCCCAACCGTCCGGCTTTAACCAACCGCTTCAGCGACTGCGGCGGACTCCACCTTGCGCCTAGTTCGCTCTGGAAATATTCAAGCGCATTATTCAAGGTATCCAGTCCAATATAATCCGCCAGCTCAAACGGACCAATCGGCAACTTATAAGCCAGTTTCATCGCCGCATCAATATCCTCCCTAGAAGCGATTCCTTCTTCATACACTTTAAAGGCTTCCAATAACAACGGAGTATATACCCGATTGGCGATAAATCCCGGCGTATCTTTTTCCACCACCACCCCCTTTTTTCCCATTCGCTCAACTACGGATTTCACTGCCAATACAGTTGCATCGCTCGTATAATAACCACGGGCAATCTCGACAATTTCCATGATTGTAGGCGGAATAAAAAAATGCATCCCGGCCACCCGTTCCTGTCTGTTCGTCGCCGAAGCAATATCTGTAATCGACATTGAAGAAGTATTGGTAGCAATAACAACCTCTGGTCGGCAAACCTGATCCATCTCAGCAAAAACCTTTTTCTTTACCGTGATATCTTCTACAACACTTTCCACAACAAAATCAGCCTCGGCAAAACCCGCCACATCGCTCTTCGCTGTAATCCGCGCCAAAACCCGCTCTTTTTCAGCAATCGACATTTTCTCGTTAGCCACCCGCTTATCCAAATAACTTTCGATTTGCTTCACTGCATTATCGGCAAAGCGCTGTTCGACATCTATAAGCACCACCGTAAAACCCGCCATTGCCGCCGTCTGGGCAATGCCGCCCCCCATCACGCCACTGCCCAACACCCCTATTGTATTAATTGTCATCCCTACACCCCCGCCCCTGCTAGTATCTATCCTAAAAACCAACAAATCTACCCTAAAACACTTCATCGTAAACTCATTGTATTGTACGACCTTTAGGCTGTTTACAATAATATTTTACCATTTTTTTGTTTTCACCGAAGTTTAAGCAAAAGTAATCCACCGTAAAATCTAATCACTATAAAAAATGAGAAACCGTTAGTTATGCAGTTTGCGCGGTTTTCTGTAGTTGCGTTGATGTTACCGCTAATTGTTCCATCGACGCAGCTATTTCCTCTGTGGCGCTTGCTTGCCGTTCACCTAATTCAGCTGTAGCATTAATTACTTGAACAACCGACCGTATATCGTTTCTAATTGTTTGTAGAATATAATTTATCTTTTTTACAGCGTCAGTACTATTAATAGCCATTTTACGAATTTCATCGGCAACAACAGCAAATCCGCGACCATGTCCACCGGCGCGAGCGGCTTCAATCGCAGCATTTAGGCCTAATAAATTAGAATTTGCCGCAACCTCATTAACAAACTTTAAAATAGTATCAGTATTATTAATTTCCTTTAAAATGTCCTCAACATCACCTTTAACTTTTGTTAAATCGATGGATAAACACGATGCCGCCGACACCATCTCTTGACTTGCAGCAGATGCTTGTTCAGACATTGCCGCAATCGTTTGAGCGATATCATAAAGAGTATTTTGCAGTTGCAAAGAAGTCCCGATGCAAAGCGCGCCAACCAGCCGACCATTTTCGTCAATTACCGGCGTACAAACTGCTTTAAATCTAACACCATAAAAACTCTCCGGCACAACCATTTCCCGGCGCTCTTGGTTCGCCAAGCACCTTTCCAGATCTTTACCTGGAAGAATCTCCCCAATAGTAATCCCAGTTTTAAAACTTTCGGCAGCCTGATAAAATAGAACTTTTCTTTCCGTGTTGCAAATCGCTATCTCACAGTCATAAGCATTTGCACTATGATAACACTTTGCCGCTTTAATAACAGCATCGATCATTTCCATTCAGCATCACTCCCCGCCTTTTGCAAACAATTGTATCATTATGGGGAGGCGGCTGGTCGCCTCCCCATAATCCAGCAGCAAATACAAGCTAACGCCCTCCCTGATTTAAAACAAAACATTAATCTGAGCATAATAGGCGTTGTCATACTTTATTGCACCATCAAATGATTTTAATTGATCCATTGATAACTGGAAGATCGAATTTTTTGCGATGGTGGTCTTAAAACCATAGGACATGCCCTTAAAACTCGTAAAAGTGGTAGCGCTAGTCCAAGGAACAAAGTCAATCAAAACGTATGACAACATTGGGTCAGTTGAATTGGCGCCTATCTTGCGGTAATTTACAAAGAAACCACCGGAACCTACTTTTTGAGGATTGGCGTCTTTGTAGTTTAGACCAATCCAAGAAGCAGTTCTGTCCGGCAAATTAGCTCCGGTATTATAGCTGTTACGAGCCCACTCAGCAGCTAGTTTGAAATCCGGATTCAGCTTTATGTCAAACGCCGCATCAAGAAGCTTCTTGTTATAACCGTTCGTAGTCGATTTAAAACCGGCGCCATACAGGTTAATCTTACTATTTACACTATACTGGGTCCCCATCATGATAAAGCCTTTAGCAGTAGTATTTGTCGTCGCACTAGAATCATAGGTAGGGCCCGGTGCATACCTAGCGTCGCCCACAGCAATATAACTTTTTACGGTTTTGCCGAAGGTCAGCTTTGCAGCATCTAGATAGCCGATACTAACCAAAAGACCTGGGCCCTGTTGAATAAATTGGCGCCCTATGCCAAGGTCGGAAAATGGCATAATATTCTTAAAGATCAATAGTGCCTTATCAAATTCTAGCTGATCATTATAGGCCCCTGTTAAATAGTTGTTATTATCGGATTGGCGGATTTCCCCAATAATTCTGGACTCAAAAGTTACATTGTCAGCTACCTCGGAGATAAAACCGAGTCGTGCCCGCTCTTGCAAACGAAACGCTTTATTGGCAGAAGATATATTGCTGGCCGACAAAAGCCAGTTGGTTTGGTACCGCAAACGAAAATCACCGTAAAATTTAAAAGTAGGCGCGGTCTTTTCTAATTTTGCGACCCGAACATTTAGACTATTTAGCTCGCTGGCAAACTCGCCGGCCAGTTTATTGAGCAATGCCTTGTTTTCCGCATCGGCTCTATCGACTTTGGTCATGGCATTGGCGACAATAACCGCGATTTCATACCGGGACATAACCCGGTTGCCGTTGAAAGTTCCGTTTTCATCACCATTAACAATCCCGGCCTTTACTAATTTGTTTAACGCCTCATAGGCCCAGTGCGTAGCGGGGACATCATTGAAAGGATTGACTGAAACCGCCGCCAGCGCACCTGTAGTAATACCTAGCATAAGCAATGAAACAATCAGTGTTATTAGAACTTTTTTCATAAATACCCCTCCCATAATTTGTTATATTTTGAAATCCATCACCGTCAACCGTTCTGAAACAATCAACCTAGCCGCTGTTTTTAACTGTACTTCCGTTACGCTGATTCCAGTCGCCAGTTCTTTTATTACTAAACCTTCTTCAGTTACTTCAATAACCGCAAGTTCAGTCACGATTATATCCACAACACCTACTCCAGTTAAGGGAAGATTGCATTTCTCTAGTAGTTTGGGCGAACCATCTTTCGCGGTATGCTCCATCGCGATGATAACTTTGCGTGCCCCACTAACAAGATCCATTGCTCCCCCCATGCCGACCGCCATCTTTCCTGGAATCATCCAGTTTGCCAAATTTCCTTTTTCATCAACCTCTAACGCTCCCAGCACGGTGGCCGCCAAGTGATTGCCACGGACAATAGCAAATGATACTGCACTGTCAAAAAAGGATGCTCCCGGAATTATTGAAATTGGTTGGTTGCCCGCATTCCTATAATCCTTGTCCTCTTCGCCGGCAGGCGGAGTAGGTCCCATTCCGATCAGCCCATTTTCCGAATGCAGCATCACTCCTTGAGAAATATAGTTACTAACAAGAGTCGGTATTCCTATACCTAAATTAACTACATCGCCATCCTTAAAAAACCGGGCTGCTCTGGCGGCAATAATTTGTTTGTTATCAATCATCTTCCTACCGCCCCTTACCTCTCCAGAATCATATTAACGAATACTCCCGGAGTCACAACCTCGTTCGGATCTATCGCTCCAACCGGAACAATTTCCTCAGCCTCAACAATTACAAGTTTTGCGGCTGTAGCAACCAGCGGATTTAAATTTCGGGCAGTTCCTCGATATGCAAGGTTGCCAAACAGGTCCGTCTTCCAAGCCTTCACAAGAGCAATATCAGCATACAGCGGCTGTTCTAAAATATAAGACTTCCCATTTACAGTTATTTTTTCTTTTCCCCACTCATAACTTGTCCCTAATCCGGTCTGAACCAAAACCCCGCCTAAACCGGCTCCGCCGCAACGAATTTTTTCCACAAGCGATCCCTGGGGTATAAGCTCGACCATCAGATTTCCAGCAGCCATTAATTGCCCAACAGCAGGGTTCATCCCAACATGAGAACAAGTAAAGTTATCTGCTTGCCGGCTTGTTACTAATTTACCTACACCAGCCCCGGTATTACCTGTATCGTTTGCAATAATCGCCAAGTGTTTTACCCCGGACTTTACTACCAAATCAATTAATTCGTCCGGCACCCCCGTATTCGCGAAACCACCAATCATAATGGTTTGGCCATCAGCGAATTTGGTTACTACTTCTCTCGGCGAAAAAAACTTATTCATAGATTTACTCCAGTTATATTCTTTCAAGAACAACCGACACACCCATCCCGCCACCGGCGCAGAAACTGATAAGACCAGTGCTCAAATTACGTCTCTTCAATTCATAAACCATTTTAGCTACAAGGACTGCTCCCGAACCAGCCAGAGGATGCCCATGAGCAATCGCTCCACCGTTGACGTTAAGCTTTTCATCAGGAATTTTAAGATCACGCATACAGGCAATCGACTGAGCGGCAAAAGCTTCATTGAGTTCTACCAAGTCAATGTCCTTCATAGTCATACCGGTTTTCTTGAATAGCTTCTCAGTAGACGCCACCGGACCAATCCCCATGATTTTTGGATCAACCCCGGCTGCGGCATAGCCCTTAAACTTAACCAATATTTCCAGCCCCATAGATTGAGCCAATTGTTTTTCCATAACTACCATGGCTCCGCCGCCATCACTCATCGGCGAACTATTGCCGGCGGTTACAATCCCTCCCTTTTTAAATACTGGCGGCAAGTTAGCAAGACTTTCCATACTTGTGTCAGCCCGCAGCGCCTCATCTTTGGCAAATACCGTAACTTTCCCTTTACCTAGCGGAACTTCCACCGGTACGACTTGTTCGTTAAAATAGCCTGCATCCCAAGCAGCCGCTACCCTCTGATGGCTGCGTACGGCAAAGGCATCACATTCTGCACGGGTTATGCCGTATTTTTCAGCAACATTCTCAGCCGTAAGCCCCATCGGAAGATTGCCAAGTTCATCAGGCGCAGTGTGAATTGCAGCCCACTGCGGCGGCATCACCTGATACGCGCTCGTCGGTTTTTCCATAGTATAAGTACGTCGCGAATCGCTTTCCACGCCCCCGGCAACCAGAATATCGCTATAGCCTGCCTCAATAATAATCGCCGCATAAGCAAGCGCGTTTAAGGAGGCCGGACACTGCCGGTCAAGCGTAATTCCCGGAACGGTTATCGGCAACCCGGCGCTCAACGCCACCATCCGTCCCATATTGTTAATCTCATTATTCATAAGGTTAGCGAAAATTACATCCTCAACCGATGCCGGATTAATTTTAGCCCGTTTTACCGCTTCCTTAACCGCCAGCGCCCCAAGCTCATGCGCCGGTACCAAAGCCAAGGCGCCACGACACTTTCCTATAACAGTACGGACCGCCGAAACAATTACAGCTTCTCTCATTATTGATTTCTCCTCTTTCTTGCTCTTCGTCAACATTAATTGTAGTCGGAACATATTGCTGCCAACACTACTCGGCGAACTTTTTTTTACCTCTTACCTTGCGTCTTTTAAACCTAAAATTTTTCTGGCATCAGCCGGGGTCGCAACATCCTTGTTAAATTCTTTAACCAGCCGGGCAGCGCGGGCAACCAGTTCAACATTCGAAGCCAGCCGCTCCTTCGAATAATAAATATTGTCTTCCAACCCCACCCGAACGTTGCCGCCCAGGGCAATGGCCGCATACAATAGTGGCAGATGCGCTTTTCCAATACCAAAAGCCGACCAGGTAGCGTCTTTAGGCAGCAAGTTTTTCAAGTAAACCAAGTCTTCTACCGTCGCCATTGCAGCGCCAAGTACGCCCAAAACAAATTGGTAATGAGGCGGCGCCTTAATCAACCCTTTTTTTAGATAATACTGCGAAGTATGGATCATCCCGGAATCAAAAATTTCAATTTCCGGTTTAATATTATGTTCAAGCATAACCTGGGAAAGTTTTTCTAAAAACTGCGGCGTGTTCATAAATACACCGCCCGGCATCCAGTTGAACGAACCCGCGTCGAAGGAGGCCAATTCCGGTTCTAACTCTATAAGATGCGCCATTCTTTCTTCGTCTGAAGCCTCAGCGCTGCCGGAACTAGTCAAATTTATAACAATATCGCATTTCGCCTTGATAAGTCCGACCGTTTCTTTAAATAGCGCTTTGTCCATTGTGCCGCGTCCCTGTTTGTCGCGCATATGAAGATGAACAACAGAAGCCCCCGTTTTCCAACACTCGTAAGCGTCGTCGGCTATTTCACGAGGAGTCAAAGGTACATTGGGATTAACATCCTTCGGAGTAAGAGTTCCCGTTAAAGCAGCAGTAATTATCACCTTATCCATTTTTTCACCCCAAAACTTATAATTTCTTGTGAAGTTTCAAAATCTTAATCAGCATACTATCACGGAACTCGGCAATTTCTTCGCTGGTCTTACCAAATTCAGCCGACCTATGTTCAATTGCTTTCAGTACTCCTTCATGGGCAACCTCAGGCCATTCATCAGGAATAGTGGTCCAATGAGCCATATCATTGAGCCATAACTGAGACGAATCCCGAATAGCGGTGTAGAACCCTTTTGCGCCACCAGCCCCGCCCGCTAAATGCATTGTTAAAATGGGGCCGATAATAGCCATTCTAAGTCCCGGTCCAAACAGCAGCGCCTTATCAACATCTTCCACCGTGCATACACCCGAAATAATCAAATCCATAAACTCTCTAGCTAAAGCTAACTGCAGCCGGTTAGCGATAAAACCCAACGTCTCTTTGCGTAAAATAACCGGTTCTTTACCAAGCCTGGCATAAAAATCATACGCACATTTAAGCGAGTCATCACTGGTTTTTTCCCCCTTAGTAATCTCAACCAGAGGAATAATGTGCGGCGGATTATAAGGATGCCCACCGACAAAACGCTCCGGATGCTTGGCTTCTCTAGCTATTTCACTAATTAAAAGCCCGGATGTGCTACTGGCGACAATCGTATCAGCCGACGTATATTTCTCTATTTCGCTAACTAAGGCCCGCTTGATTTCATATTTTTCCGGACCGCTTTCCTGAATAAATTGAACATCCCTTATAGCTTCATCGATTTTGACGGTATAAGTAACATTTTCTTGCGCTTGCTCCGCCTCTTGTTTTGTAAGAATATTTTCATTTGTTAGAAATATTAGATTATTATCGATATTTTTTTTAGCCACCTTCAGTTGATCCTGATTAATGTCATAAATACATACTGGATAGCCGCGAAGAGCAAAATTAGTCGCCCAACTTGATCCGATTACTCCTGAACCGATACACGCGGTTTGTCTGATCATACCAATCTTCATAGTAACCACCCCATTTCCATAACAATGTTGAATTAAAGTTCTAAAATCCGTTCGGCCACACGAGGAACATAAAGCTTACCACGACTAAAACCCAGAGCCACGTTATGAAAGTATAAGGTAAGATGTCCTGAAATCTTACTCTCATGGCCCCTAATACCGGGAGAGCCCAAAAGGGTTGCAGCATATTAACCCAACAACTGCCTTCGGTGTAAGCATTTAAAATTTGTGGTACACTAACGCCAAGCTGCTGCGCTGCCGGAATAATATAGGGCGCTTCAATAACAAATTTTGAACCGGCGGATGGGACAAAAAAGTCAATTACCCCAGTGTATAAAAATACGATCCACGGCAAAGTTTGTGGTGTCGAAAAAGAAATAAACCAATCAGTAATAATCTGAGCCAGTCCTGAATTACTAATCATTCCAAAAATGCCGGCATACATAGGAAACTGAATAATAATCCCGGTAGTTGTCGTCACTCCCCGTGTCACTGAAGCAATAAAGCTATGCGGCGAACCATGCAGCAACATAGCCAAACCAAGAAAAGCGAAATTGAGGGTATTTAAATCCAACCTGCCAATACCGTTCAGCCAAATAAAATTTCCTACTGCAATCAATATGCCAATCGCTATAATCGGCAACAATATTTTGGACCGTTCCAGACGTTCTGCCGGCCGCAAGTCTCCAACGGCCTCTTCAATCTCAGCCTTGCTAAATTCTCTTGCAACCGCGTCTGAAATTTCAACTGAATATTCTTTTTTAGGCTTAACCAACAACATGATAATCGGCAATCCTATAAAAAGGATAAGCATCGTTACCAATAAATGCGGATTGAAAGTTGTCTCAGTTAATGGAATAACGCCCGTAATCTTTTCCATCATATGGCCTGGTGTTGCAACAAGCAATTGAGCAGCCTGCGACGGACCGTTAGATAAAACCCCCATACTATAGACAACACCCACTAAAAACGGATAGTGTAACCCAAGGCCGCGTTTACGAACCGCAATTTCCCGGCCCATAACAATGCCCAACATCATCCCGACGCCCCAGTGAAGCCAACTAGTAAAACCAGCGACCACAATATACATCACGATCGTTGAAGCCGCGCTCTTTGGCAAATCTACCAATCTAACAATCAGGAATTTAACGGGCTTGGACTCCGCAACTACAAAGCCGGTAATCATCAACAAACATAATTGCATCGCAAATGTTAATAGCGCCCAAAAACCTTTATTGTAATCTAAAATCAATTGAAATGGACCATGGCTAGTTAATCCCCACCCCATTCCGAAGACAATTAAGGTCAATAGAACAACAAAAACCATCGAATCCGGAATCCAGTTTAAACTCCATTCCGTAAATTTGTCGATAATGTTGGCTAACACATCTTTTTTTTCGTTAGCTTGGTTCCCGATATTATTCATACAATAAAACCTCCCCAAACTATTTTTACAAAGTCCCCAATACTCGAGTAAGCCTGCGACCCATAGCTACTTTATAGCTACCCCTTCTATAATGCTGCTGTCATCTCCGGCTCCCCCCCTTCCCTAAGTGTTGCCACCTAATCACTATTTACTCTCTTACTTTGCAATTCAATAATCATTAAACGCAATAAATATGCCAAATAAGCCAGGGTGTTCAAAAAAATGACGCACCCCGGCCTATTATTAATAAATTTCCGTTATTACAGATATACAATCCTAGTATAATCAACGGCAACCAAAGCAAAATTATTTTATCGTTTATAACAAATTGCACCAATTTTATCGTTAAGTACCAGGTTTTAGTAATTCATAGCCTCAACTAATTCTCCTATCGCGGACATTTTTGTCGCAATTTTCTCTAAATTCGGACACTAATTAATTCTCTCTCTTTACTATTACTTCGGGAGTTTATAATTTTTTATACTGATATTATATTTTTTTAGCTTTTTGTAAAGTACACTGCGAGGCGTATTTAAAATCTTACTCGCCAATAATATATTTCCGCCAGTTTGAGTAAGAGCTTGCAAAATTTTTTCCTTCTCTACTACCTCTTTAGCCATAATAAGTTTATTGCCATCGGTTCCGGCTTCGGTATTATGTTGTATTCGTTCTAACAAGGAATGAAAATTTTCCAGCACTAAAGGGCCATTTAACACCATATTTGCCGCTTGCTCCAGCGTGTGTTCCAGTTCCCGGACATTTCCCGGCCAGTGATGCTTCTTGAAAAGGTCAATTACTTCAGAATTAACTCCTGTAATATTCAAACCCAGATTATGGTTAATTTTTTCGACAAAGCACTCCACAAGGAAAGCAATATCATCAAGCCGTTCCCGCAAAGGAGGTATTTCAAGCGGCACAATATTGATTCGATAATAAAGATCTTCCCGGAATTCTCCTTTGGTCACCAAATCTAACAGGTTTTTATTAGTAATGCAAATAAATCTTACATCAATATTCCGATTGCCATTGCCACCTACCCGCTCAATCTCTTTTTCTTGTAAAACTCTAAGCAGTTTAGGCTGAACATTATATGGCAAGAGATGAATTTCATCCAGCACTAGAGTTCCTGTATCAGCAACTTCGATTTTCCCTATTTTCCCGCCCTTTCTTGCTCCGGTAAAAGCCCCTTCTTCATAACCAAATAATTCAGACTCAAACAATTCCGCTGGAATAGCGGCGCAATTAATTCTGATAAACGGTTTATAACTGCGAGGACTTAGTTGGTGAATAGCATGAGCAAACAATTCCTTTCCTGTACCAGTTTCGCCCATAATCAGCACCGTCGATTTTGTTTGTGAAATTTTGTAAGTTACTTCCTTGACTCGTTGAATATTAGGTGATTTGCCAATAATCTGCTCAATAGAATATTTCGCACCTTGAAGAAGGCGCAGATCATTTTTATATATTGACAACTCTTTAGTCAGACGCTTTATTAGATTGATAGTGTTAGCTGTACATACACTTTTAGTTTCAGAAAGGAAACCATAACAAATTGCACCAATTATTTCCCCATTTTGTATAATCGGCCGACGAGTTATTAATGAAATTTCCCCATTTTTAAGATGATAAATAACCCCTTCTTCCGCTTTTCCTGTTTTAGCAACAATATGCATGCGCGAATTGGGAATAACCTCATAAACCGGTTTATTTAAAGCAGCCTCACCGTCAAGTCCGGCAATTTTTGCATAGGCATCAGAGATATAGATTATTTTCCCTGCCTTATCGGTAATAAGGCAGACCAGTGTATCTAAAATATCTATAGCCATACCTTCTAAAATGTCACTGTTTTTGCATTTATTCATTCAAATTCCTCCATAAAATACTCATTTAGGAAAACATAAAAATCTCAGTGCGCAAGGAGTACAATTTGATGATAATTCATACTTTTTCAGCGACAAAAAATCTCCCAATTGCCCCAATCAAATTCGACAATTCAATCATATATTTGACAAAATGTTTCATTTTCCTCCTTTCAACGAAACACCTGCAAAAAAATAAAACCGCTGCTCTTCCTCCCGAAAAGCAGCGGTTTTCCTATCCTATATCCTTTCCGACCTCCCCATTCTATCTGCCAAACATTCTTTGATAGCAAAGGCTACACCATGGGAATCATTCGTGGGGGCAATGTACCTGCAAACTTCCTTGACTTCGGGTTCAGCATTGCCAATGGCCACGCTGATTCCCGCCCTTTCCAACATGGAAATGTCATTATAATTATCACCGATTGCCATAATATCCGACCAGGCAATATCCAGGTAACTTGCTAAATGCTCTAAGGCGTTCCCCTTAGAAACTTCCGGGTGAACCATTTCAAATAACTCTTTTCCAGATATGGTCATTGCCATTCCCGCGTAGTCTTTAAAGTAATTTCTTCCGGTAGTAAGCTTATCTCTATCTAAGGACATCGCCGTAATACTTCCGATTACAACATCCTCCGTTAGGATTTCTTTCAATTCATCAACCATCCGCACATATCTGTCTGCACCCATCATCTTTTCCACCCGCTCTATGTCCGTAATAACCGACGGGACAGGATTCAGAGAGGCAAAATCCTTTTCAAGAAAACAAAAAGCGCTCCCAGTCACATAGGTATATTGATCGCTGCTCACAGAGTGAAAATAGTTATTTTCCGTCAGCCACTCTAGGGCTTCCACAGCCTTACTTTTATCCAACCCGGTCGATTTCAGGCGTTGGCCGGTTTTATTATAAACAAACGCACCATTATTGGAAATAATATGCGGCTTCAAGCCCGCACGCCGGCAAATACTTCTGGCATCAGCATAATTTCTTCCGGTGGCAATGGCTATTTCTATTCCGACTGCTTGCGCGGCTTTTAACGCAGCCTGATTTTTCGCACTTATTTCACGCTCTACAGAGTCAAGTAGTGTTCCATCTAAATCTGAAACTATTAATTTTAACGTAGCCGATCACCGCCTAACCATTATCTACTTTGTCCTATACTCCCATTATACAAGTATAAGTTTTGCCAATCCACCTGTAATTTTGACGCTCCTCGTCTTATTAGGCCGAGAGCCGCTACTTTTCTCAAGTAGCGGCTCTCGGATTATAACGTTAATTATTAGCTACACCCGATAATTTGTAACAGCAACATTCATTTCTTCCGCTGTCTGCGCCAACGCATTGCTTGATGCGGCGATCTCTTCCATGACGGCCGATTGTTCCTCGGTAGCCGCCGAAACACTTTGCGCTTCGAAAGCATTCTTTTTACTTATATTATCAATTTGATGAATGTTTGTCACCAGGTTCTGACTGGCAAGCGCAAGCTGTTCCACATAATCCGTTATGTTTTTAATCTCTTGCGATAAATTCCCGACATCCTCGGCAATCGTCCTAAACGTAGTTCCCGCAAATTCCACACCGGAAATACCCGTTTTTACCCCTTCACCGCTTTTCTCGGCCGCTTCAATAGCTTGATCCATGTCGACTTGATTTTTTTGGATAAGCGCCGTAATTTCCTGCGCTGCCTGATTCGACTGCTCGGCCAATTTACGCACTTCTTCCGCTACTACGGCAAAACCGCGTCCGGCTTCGCCTGCCCGGGCAGCTTCAATTGCCGCATTAAGCGCTAATAAATTGGTTTGACCGGCAATAGAGGAAATGAGAGTTACAATCTCTCCTATCTCGCGGGAACCTGCGGCAAGTTCACCAATAGCAGCCTGTACCGCCTGTGCCCCTTCTTCAATGGTTCTCATCTGCGTAATGGCGCTGGTAATAGCCTGGTGTCCATTTTCCGATGACTGGGACGTGTTTTTTGCAATATCGGCAATTTCTTTGCCCTTCTCTGACATCTTCGTGATACTTTTAAACATTTGATCGGTAACATCCACAACCTCGGTTACCGCTTTTGTCTGTTCATCCAGTCCCAACGCAATCTGAACGGTCGAACCGGCTACTTGGGTGGAAGAATCGGCTCCCTGATGGGCATTGGCTGTTAATTCTTCACTAGCTGCCGCCAAGGTTTCCGCTTTCGTTTGAACCTTGCCAACCAAAGCTCTTAGATTCCCGGCCATTTCATTAAAGGCATGAGCAAGCTGCCCAATTTCATCGCCGGACTCAATCCCCGTGTCCCGTTTGCGCAAATCTCCTCCCGCCAGCAGTTGGGCTTCATCCCGCAGCCGGCTAACTGGTTTGGCAAAACGAATCCCGAAAACCGTAACCACAATGATACTGAGCACCAGGCATACCAAGGTGACACCTATCATCATATAATTGAGTTTATGTACCTCGCTGACAACCTCTGTTTCCGGTGCACTCACGCTGACCACCCAGCGCTGATTGCCTGGAAGATTGATCGGGGTAAACACACTGACAAACGAACTGCCGCCAAACGTATATTGGCCTTCTACTTGTTTTCCACTCTCACTGGCGGTTTTAAACTGACTGATTAACTTTTCATCTAACTCACTAATTCCCAGCTTGAGATCAGAATTTACTTTTTTCTCGGCAAGATTCAATTTGCCAATATATTCGGGGTTCCGGGAATGGGCAATGACTTGCCCCGAATTATCCACAATATAGGCATAGCCCGTATCCTTGAATTTTACGTCCTTTACAATATCATTTAAATGTTTTAATCCGACAGAGCCTGTAAGTACGGCGACCATCTTGCCATTATCCATTACCGGAACCGCTATTACTACACAAAGCTCACCAGTACTCCCGGATATAATAGGATCGGAAACTGCGGCTTTTTGCGTTTGGAGTACTTGTTTAAAATAATCCCTTTCTCTTATATTAGACGTAGTTTGATCATTTCGGGTAGCAAGGCCGTCTAGTGTAACAAACATTAATACATCAATCTGAGAATTCGCCTGCTTAGCCTCTTTTAAACTCGCTATAACTTGCGCTTTATCATTTCCTTTACGGAGATACGGATTATCCGCCACCGTCGCTAAATAACCAACCAAACCTTGTACAGAGGCCTCCACCTGATGTCCACAGTCGGTGCCGAGTGCCCTAGCTGTTTCATTAACACTTGCCGTAAGAGCTTGTTTGGCAAAAAAGTTGCTAAGACCAGCCAATACTCCTAAGGCAATCACCATAAGGGATATGGTAACAACCAAAAGTTTAACTTTGATACTTGATGCCATGCTTATTGCGTTGAATTTCAAAATAAAGCCCCCACTTATTTTTTGCCACTTATTTAGCTAACCTATCTAAGTCGCTTAATATATTATAAAACTGAAAATCATCCTACACAATTATCTGCCGACGACAATTTAAAGAGCCAAAACGACACATTTCCTATCTCCCGAAGATAATGATCTTCTAATACTAATCAAAAAACACCGCCTTTCAGCGTATCAAAAATTGACTTATATGTATAAAAGCCGCTAGCTTTTCGAAGAAAAGCAGCGCCTTTTATACATTACTCCTTATATTTTCCAATTACACCCGATAATTTGTAACAGCAACATTCATTTCTTCCGCTGTCTGTGCTAACGCATTGCTTGATGCGGCGATCTCTTCCATGACGGCCGATTGTTCCTCGGTAGCCGCCGAAACACTTTGCGCTTCGAAAGCATTCTTTTTACTTATACCATCAATTTGATGAATGTTTGTCACCAGGTTCTGACTGGCAAGCGCAAGCTGTTCCACATAATCCGTTATGGTTTTAATCTCTTGCGATAAATTCCCGACATCCTCGGCAATCGTCCTAAACGTAGTTCCCGCAAATTCCACACCGGAAATACCCGTTTTTACCCCTTCACCGCTTTTCTCGGCCGCTTCAATAGCTTG